>JAAIGF010047613.1_pt1 | contig 83030 bp, 72 predicted proteins | sample 6487441 | NCBI WGS metagenome assembly JAAIGF01 (sample SAMN13974129, study PRJNA590717) | phyllosphere metagenome | biome: pepper field; feature: multiple bacterial spot infested pepper fields; material: pepper leaves; isolation source: leaves from pepper fields | host: Capsicum annuum ...
AGGCGGCCTGATCAGTCAGGAAAGTTATTACCCCTTTGGTGGCACTGCATGGTGGGCGGCGCGCAGTGCGCTGGAAGCGAAATACAAGACGATTCGATACTCAGGCAAGGAACGCGATGCCAGCGGGTTGTATTACTACGGCTTCAGGTATTACGCGCCGTGGTTGCAGCGATGGATCAATCCCGATCCGGCAGGCACTGTAAACGGGCTGAATATCTTTTGCTTCGTAGGCAATAGCCCCATTCTCAACCGTGATCCGGATGGCAGAGTTTATAGAGGCAGAGGCGATGAACACGAGCAGTCTGTCTGGCTAAGCAGACATATCATTCTTCATCGCGGTCTGGGGGAGTTCCCGCCGGAACAGAGAGAAAAGCTGAAAAGCGCGCTGGTCGAAACACATGTGATTTTTCAGGACGCACTGTACATGATCAAGGCGCACCCGGAGGAAAGCAGCGAAATCATGCAGCAATTCTTCGGTCAGTCCTATATGGATGTAAAGAACACAGTAATAGAGTCTTGGGAACAGACTTTCATGCTGGCTGCCGAGTATCGAGGAGAACTGGGTGAAGACAAGATATTAGGCGTCAAAATGGCACCTGACTCTACCTCGCGCGCCTATATCAGAAAAAACGACCCTGAAGGTCGAATCATTCTGGGCACCAGACACATTGACAGCCCTGACCTCGCCACCCTTATAGGCCACGAACTCACTCACCTTGGCAAGGTCAGCGGAAGTCCTATAAGGGGAGCGGAATCAAAAGATTACTATTACTTGAATAGCACCGACACCTTGTTGATCGGCCTGAGCAAAACCAAGCAACGCAGAATAACTGCCGGGGCTATTTCAGGAGGGAACTTGAGCGTATTGAATGTAGAGGGGAAGACAGCATTCATAGAGAAAATCCAGTCCCTTCATCCTTTTCCAGAAAAGGTGACAGAGCTGGGCTCTGCGGTCGAAGCATTCAAGCAGTTCCCGCAAATACGGTCTCATATCGCTGCCGGAAATGCAGATACATTGATTCATTCTGCGCATCAACTTCACAAGCTTTTCAAGAAAACGATATTGCCCGCATTACGGACTCAACAAGCGCGACAGGCTTACACATAAAACAGCATCAGATGTCTTGGCCTCCCAAGAGTGCCTGCGAATGAACAGGCACTTTACCCCACACGCTTGCGGTGGTCTGGAGCGGGCGCATACGGCACCTTGCTGCGCACTCCGGTACTCACTGGGCAGTAGCGACACGGGGTTTAACCAACCGCTCGAATACGAAGCGAGTGATCGCCGGCCCGAAAAAAAGAAGAATGATGAACCTGGTCATTTGCATGGCAATCACGAATGACATGTCTACAGACGTTCCATGAGCAATGATTGCTATCGAATCCACACCACCGGGGCTGGTGGCCAGATAAGCAGTCAGAGGATCGACGCCGAAGAACTGAACCAGCAGGCAGCCCACCAGATAGCAGCACGCAATCATCGCCAGCAAAAGCAGTATGACCCGCAGGAATGCTTTTTTCGCCGCATGCCTCACATCCTCCGAAAAACGCAGACCGACACTCCAGCCCAGAAAAACGAACCCCAGGGTCAGAAGCCATTTCGGAGGCACCATCGAAACCTTGAAAACGAACTGAGCGATTGCTGCTATTGCTATCGCTCCGACAAAATTCGCAGCGGGAGAGCGCATGATCGAGGCGAGAATCATGCTGGCAACGACTACGGCAACAGGTGCCAACTGCCCCGGATCATTAATGTCAAACCATGGTTCGGGACTACTTGCGGTCTGAAAGTTACCGACCACAAACGAAGCGATCAAGGCCACCAATACAACACGGCTGTATTGAATGAAGGCAACCAGACGCGAATCCGCCCCATACTGTTCGGACAGAATGATCATCATGGGCGCAGCACCCGGAAGCGTTCCCCAAAGCCCCGTGGAACCTGGTAAAAACTTTATTCTGGTCACCAGTACACCGGTAAATATACTCAACCCCAGAACGGATAGCGTAACCAGCACAAAAATATGAAATGGAACATTCTGCGCCTCAATAAACTCGGGGTGCAAAGCGCTGCCTATAAATGTTCCGATCACCGCCTGTGCAAGATTTGAACATCGCTTGTCAAGCACCAGACTGGAACCGATTACAACAAAGAATATGCCACTCACCATCGCCCCGATCATGAAAGCTGCCGGCGCACCGACAGCTTCCAGAACCAAGGCCAGCAAGATGGATACAAGTGATAGCATCACCCATCTCAATACTTGCATAGAACCCATCCATTCATGATCAAAAAACCTTGAAACTGTAGCCTACCTCACTCCCCCTCGCGGATTGCCTGCCTCCACCGAATGAAATATCGGGCGAAAGCTTTCGGGGAGCGGCCTTGTAAATTCACTGCCCAGCCAACACCTGAGAAGGCATCGCCGTTGAGCAGCACTGTCTTTGAAGTCAGTCCGCATATGAAGCGTCGTATGATTATTGAGAAGCACCAGAGTGCCTTTCTGGAATACAACCTCTGCATAGGCATTATCTTCATTGATTTCATCTTCAACCGAATCAAGAAGACGTTGAACCCCGTCAGGAAGTTCAACACCATGACGGACAACCGAGTCATTGAATTTACGGATATATCGAAAAACGAATGAGTTTTCCTCATCCACCAAAAGAGGCAGATGGCAATAGGACTCATCGCCCTCTCCTCGCAGATCGTGAGGAATGGGATCGCGCAGTAACTTTTTCAGATGCGGGTGTTTTTTCTCTACACCGGTAATGACATCCGATGAGGAACGCAACCTGAACTCGCCTCCTTGCTCTGCTGTTGACCAGCAACACAAGACGGTGATGTCTGCCCGATCACAATGAAAAGCAAGCTCTTGATTCGTCATGTGTCCACGTTGCGGAGCATTGATACTGTCACGAACCCCAGCATCGGAAACTTCTTTTATATAGTCTCCGCTCTTGTTTATAGGGGCAGGCACACCCAGCCATAAACAGAATGCCTCAAACACGGATCGGAATGCGTCATAGTCCAACTGGGCCAACCGTTCCGACGGGTGATAGACCACGCCACTTTTCGACTCCAGTTCGAGATGAATCTCCTTGCGAAGACTCTCGAACGATGGCGAGTTGAGTGACTGTCCATTGGCAAGGTGAGAAAGGGCCGCTTCAAGCGACTGCCCGAACTTTCTGGAATTATCGAGCACGCTTTGTCCGCGCCATGGCAAAGGCTTACAGTGCAAGAGACTCATAGATAAGCTCCGTATTCCTGTCCCCAGATAGAAAGGGTCGTCATGGTAAAAAGTTGAGGGACGTCGATATCATCTATCAGCGAATCAGATACCCCGGTCAATCCTGCATCCTCAAGAAAACCCAGGTTCTCCTTCAGATGAGTACGCATTTCCTGCTGGGCTGTTTTCCACTCCACCAAAGGAGCTCGAAAATGCTTCTTGGGACGAGACTCCCATGTAGGAATTCTTTTCTTCAGCAGTTCATACAGCTTTGCTTTTCCATGCCCGTCTTCGATAAGCCGCTCGAAAGGAACCGAGTAGGGAAGCCCTGCATGAAGAAATGGAGTTCTGGCTTCGATCGTGCGGCCCATCAGTAAATGATCCGATCGACGCAGTAATGGCTCAAGGGAATAGTCCATATCGAAACGCATCACTGCCTTTTCAAAACCTTCGGCAAGCGTGTCTCTTGCAAGATCTTCGACCTGCTCACAGAGCGCTTCCCGAACGGTTTTCTCCGCGATCATAGAACTCTGCCTGTAACGTCCGAACCAGGCTTGCGCGAAATCCGTCACGGCAAGGTCATGCCTTCTGTGCCAGAGATCCACGTGCCTCGAATAACCCCAGAAGATCTCATCAGCCCCTTCTCCGACGATGACACTGTGGTAACCAGCGTCTCCAATACCATCGGCCAGCGCCTGGTACATCAACAGACTGGTCATGCGACTTGCAGAGCCGAAACTGGAAACGGCGCTGCGCAGAGTTGTCATGAACGTCTCTTCCTTCAAAAACAACCTTGTCGTATCGTCCAGACTGTTCGGCGCTTCCTCTGCGCCTTCCACAGCAAGATTAAACCTGCTGAATCCGGGCTCGAGAAAGCTACCAAGCAGGTTCGAATCCACACCGCCACTGACCAGTAGCGCCGTTGGCCGAAAGGTATCCCGACAACGATTGATCGACTGAACGATAAGATCTTCCGTATCGGGACCTGGCTGTGCAAAAGACACGGAAACCCGTTCCGTTCTTCTGAGACGGAAACCAAACTCCGTAAATACAAAGGTCAGCTTCTCTCCAGGCCGAACCAGCTTTATGTCCTTGACCAGCGTAGAGAAATCCAGAGAAACGCCAGTCGACACAATCTGCGCCACCGCTTGACGGTCGATCGAAACTTTCTTCAACAGATGAAGGAGAGGCTTGATTTCGGATGCGAAGGCAAGCAGCTCTCGTTCAGGGCGATAAATGTAATACAGGGGCTTGATACCAAATGAATCCCGGTAAATGACAAGCTCTTTGGACAGCTCATTCCAGTAGGCAATTGCATACATGCCATCAGGAGCAGCCCCCTGCTGAAGCCCCGCAATCAGGCTCTCGATTTCATCGCCTAATTGATGCCCAGGTGCATACACCTCACCATTGTAGGCCGCCGTATAAAGGCCGACCTGAGGTGGCACAGCTGCCGGAGCATTTCCTGACATGGGCAATCTCGCCATGCCAAGGGCACCATTGGCGAGGGAAACGAAACCCTGCCCATAAGGCCCCCGATGATTGACCAGGCGAAGTGCTTGCTGAAAACGAGCCAGATCGTAATCGGGAGCAAAATATCCCAAGATTCCACACATAGCAGTCTCTCCTCAGACCCAGGATCAAGCAGACATCGCATCAGCTTTTTCACGGCTCACTTTAGGATGAGAAAACTCCTGTCCTTCTCTGCCGGGAATTTCCAGAAGACTGCTGTTGTAATCTCCACTGTGTACAAAGTTGATATAAGTGCCCGTACCGCTCAAGTAGCGATAGGTGTGGTGCACTCCCGCCGGAATGAATACAGTCGCGGGACTTTCCAGGGTACGCTTCTCGTTGCCCACAATAACTTCCACCTTCAGCCCTTTATAGTCTTCATCTGTTCCCAGAAAAAGAAAGACCGAATCGCATTTGTGCGTGTGTCCATCGACATGCCCTGGCATTGGCAAACTTCCCTCTTCGAGAAATTGCCGGGCGATGAAGTAGTAAGGGCTCGCATCCAGCAAACGTTTGTCCAGCATGACAAACCGCTTGCCAGGGCCGTGGCGATGATATTTCAACTCTGTTGCCGACTTCTCGAATGGCTCGACAAAAAGCCGTTCTTCGACAAGAGGATCATGTTTTGAAAGTGAAGCCACTTTGGAAAACATTTCAGGGTTGAGGGAATGATAGGAGTCGTCTTTTTCCTTGACGGCCAGTTGATGAAGCCTGGCAACATGATTGAAGGCATTCTCACCGACAATCGGATGCATGGGGGAAAGCGTTATCCGGCTGAAAGCCTCCACCAGATGAGAGAGGACACTGAACCGGGAAAGATTGAATCGCTCCTCATTCTTTTTATTGGCCAGATAGGCGATCAACTGGAAAGTATCGGTAATACCGGCACGCTCGCCTATGCCATGACAACTGGTCGAATGCCATTCGACCCCGGCATCAATGGCCGCAAGCGTATTGGCCAGAGACAGCCCCAGGTCGTTATGGACGTGATATTCAAAGGTCACCTCAGGAAACTCACGAACCAGTGTCGAAAGTACGTTGTAGGTTTCCGTGGGGGATAGCGCGCCCACACTGTCAGCGAAGCACACCCTGTCTGCACCGGCGTTACTGGCGATTCTGGTCATGGACAGCAGGTCAGCGAGCTGGGTTCGAGCGGCATCCTCGATAGTGGCCCTGACCTTAAGTCCATTGGACTTTGCATAGGAGATAGTGTCCGCAAACATATCCAGAACATCTTCTCGGCTCTTACCCTTGAACTTCGTCTCCAGTGAAACAGGGTTAACAGAGGCGAACAATCCGACCCAAGGTGCTTTGACGGCAAGAACAGCATCTATATCCTCTCGTCTGGCACGTGCATGGGCAAGCACAGGTACAGATGTACTTTCTACAATCGCTCTGACACGATCAGACTCTTCCTGTGAAATGAGCGGGTGGCCCGCTTCAATCATATCAACGCCCAGTTCGCCAATTTCCTGAGCAATCAAAACCGATTGTTCAGTGTTGAAGTTACATTGGCGTGCCTGGCACCCTTCACGCAGAGTGCAATCCAATACCTTTACCATATCGTCAACTCCTTCTAACCAGGATTATCGATCATTGGACAACGCGACATCTTCCGCGCCTGAACAGGCGCGGATATAACAACATTATTAGTCTGGAGGCTTACAGTCAGATCAGCTTGGCTGAGGCCCGATATATACGGATTGAGGTCTGATCAATCGACCGTGGATTTCCTGCTCGCGAGCATGAGCCAGCCAGCCTCCCACACGCCCGATGGTGAAAACAGAAGTAAAGTCTGCTCTATCAAAACCCAATACATCCAAAAGCAACGCGGTATAAAACTCGACATTGGTATGAATGGGTTTATTGGGTTTATGCTGTTTAAGAACGGCCAAGGCCGTCTTTTCAACATGAGCAGCCAGCTCGAGGCGGTTTTTATCCACCGACGTCGAGTCATGAAGACTTTCAAGTGCTTGCTTCAGAGCATCTGCTCTGGGATCGCGAACCTTGTAGATTCGATGTCCGAACCCCATGAGCCGCTCGCCTTTGGTTACCGTACTTTCCAGCCAGGATTGCGCATTTTCAGCACCGCCGATCGAATCGAGCATATCCAGCACAGGCCCCGGGGCACCGCCATGCAATGGCCCTTTAAGGGCACTGACCGCTGCAAGTACAGACGATACCAGGCCTGCTTTTGTGGACGCGACCACACGACCGGCGAATGTCGATGCATTGAGACCATGATCGATTATGGTCACCAGATAAGTATTCAGTGCACGCGTATGGAGAGGCGATGAATCAAGGCCTGCCATGCGCAGGATATCTTCCGCATGAGTGATATCGGCCTTGGGTTTTATCAGGGGACGTCCCTGACGAGCTCTGACAAGTGCAGAGGTATAGACAGCAGGCGCCGCCACCAGACGCACCGCCGTGTCGAAATCATTTCCGTCAATGAATCTGGAAATCAATGAGCGCATTGCTTCGACAGGAGGAAGTTTCTTGATCAGGTGCTGATCAAGCAATGACAACTCTTCAAATACTTCAAGGCGAGCCTTACCCAAAGACTCTCTTACTTGTCGAGTATCAAACGTCCTGTTGAACAAGCCCTCCCACAAAGAGGTCAGAATTTCCTCATAGTCAAATGACGAAGATATTGAATCCAACAGCTTTCCACGAATAATCAATATCCCCTTATCGCCATCAACAAGTGAAAGCCTTGTTTCGGCAGCTACCACGTCATCAAGACCCATGGCCATTTTTTTGCCCTCATCGTTCATTGATCACGCCATAAATCTAGAGGAGCCCCAAATAGGCCGTCAATCTTGATAATTTAAATCAACATGTTCAATTCATACATCAATTTGCCATCAATCTATTTAGGTTGATATTAATAATCAACACACCAGATCAAGACAGCAGGCAAAACGCCAAAAACAAAAAACCAGACTCCGCCTGCAAATAGCTTATTAGCCATACTGCAAAGCGCAGACGGCCCCCTTGTAAACCCATTATTTAAACGATGTAATGAGAGAGCGCGCCTCTCTCAAGACGCCCCTGTCAAACCATTCAATAAAAACCTGGAAGTTCGCCGCTCAAACTACTTGTATTTGGCCCGTGGCCGTATAAGGTTTCCTTCTTTCGCCTGCTCAAGGGCGTGTGCAATCCAGCCCACGGAACGCGCAGCAATATAAAACGACAGAGGAGCATCCGATGGAAGGTCATATGCCTCAACCAGGCAGGCCAACGCAAAATCCACAGTTGGTTGCTCACCGGTCAGCTGCGTGGCCCAAAAACATATTTCTGACATGATTCCCGATAAGGGTATGTTTTGCAGCAAGGCCTTGGCACGCACGTCACCTTCCGGATAAAGCGGATGCCCAAATGCAGGAATGCATTGTTTCTCGGCAAGCCATTTGCGCACAGTGAGTTCTGCGCCATTCGATTTTGCTTCTTTTACCAAAGCATTGATTGTCAGGCCTACCCTACCGTGCAACGGGCCGTTCAACGCTGCCAGCCCGGCCAGAACACCTGAACACAGGCTGGCCCCTGTGGAGATAACCACTCGGGTCGCAAAGGTCGAGGCATTCAACTCATGATCCGCAAGCAAGCATAATGCTTGTCTTAATACAGGCTCTGCGGTTGGTCGGCCCCAATATTGGCTGGCGATCTCGCTTATTGTCCCGAGCGCGTATGAGGAAGAGTCGCCAAACACTGTAAAGATTATTCTGGATAACAGGGCATGAGCATCGGCAATCAGGTCATCTGGAGAACGCTCATGAGTGGGAGGTTCTATGTGCATTTTGGCAGCGACTGTTTGCATCGCCTTTTCCACAGGACACACACTATAGAAAACGCGCTCGACAGCACCGAATTGAGGCGTCCCCAGAGAAAACTCGGAGGTTTGCCAGAGAAGACTGGCGACCTGTTCAAGAGACCAGGTTCTGGATAACTCAACGGCATTCCTGTCCCGATACAACAATACGCCTTTGTGAACCGTCGAAATTGAAGTCACCATAATCGGGTGCCCCCAGCCCGTGACCTCGGCCATCACGTCCTCGATACGTCTCTGTCCACGACGTCGGCTGCCCAGCCGCGCGACATCCCCGGCATGATATAGCCTCTTTCTTGTATCCTCGGGGTCTCGCTTGGTCCGAATCTTTCCGCGGCTGACATTCGCGTAAAGTGTTTGAGCTCGTACATTTAACAATGACAAGGCTTCTGATGAGTTGATCCAGGCATCCATACCACATCCTCTCTATCTTCTTTCATCCGCCATAAAGAATCGCGCACTCACAAGCGTGCGTGTAATTTCACACCCACTTATTTATCGATAAATATCCGACAACACCTTGAATTAATTCGACATATTATCATCATAAAAGTTTCATTAACCCCTACCCTGCAACAGCTTCCCCGCCCAAGACAGCAAACACTCCCCCTGTACCAATGCAAAAAAAATTAAAGCGCTTCATCGCTTTATTGCTTTTCTCGACAAAGAGTTGCAGATTATTTTTATTTACGACCTTGAACATTTTTGCCTGTCGAGAAATCGATGACTGGTCGAAAACGTATTGCAATGAAACATGCAGATATTGGGACCAGGAATAAAGCCATACCCTGAAAGTTCGCCGGATATCCAATGATGAGGCCTGTGCAGCCCACTGCATGATTGACGCGATGCCGGTCAGTTAACCCCGCCGATCCAGCAGATTGACCACCAGCCGGTCGATCCACCCCCACAGCCGCTGCTTGACCCGACGCCACAAAGGGCGGGCTTTCCAGTCGGCCAGAGTGATGCTGGCGCTCAGGGCAAAATCCTTTTCGAAACTGGCAACCACATCACGGGTCAAGGCCGGGTCGATGGCTTCCAGGTTGGCTTCGAGGTTGAAGCGCAGGTTCCAGTGATCGAAATTGCAGGAGCCAATACTGACCCAGTCATCGATCAGCACCATTTTCAGATGCAGAAATCGCGGTCGATACTCGAAGATCTTCACCCCGGCTCTGAGCAGCCGCGGGTAATAGCGATGCCCGGCATAACGCACCGACGGATGATCGGTGCGCGGGCCGGTGAGGAGCAGGCGAACGTCGATGCCACGCGCAGCCGCTCTGCGCAATGAACGACGGACTTTCCAGGTGGGCAAAAAGTACGGAGTCGCCAGCCAGATACGCTTCTGGCCGCTGTTCAAGGCTCGGACCAGTGATTGCAGAATGTCGCGATGCTGGCGCGCATCGGCGTAGGCCACACGACCAAACCCCTGCCCGGAATCGGGGACTCTTGGCAGGTGCCTGAGGCCGAAATCTTCAAGGGGGCGCCAGGCCGTGCGATGGGTGTTGGCGTGAAACTGGCGGTCGAACAAAGCCTGCCAGTCGATCACCAGCGGGCCGGTGATTTCCACCATCACTTCATGCCACTGGCTGGAAGTCTTCGCCGGCTCCCAGAACTCATCCGTGACACCCGTACCGCCCACGACCGCCAACTCTTTATCCACCACCAGGATCTTGCGATGGTCGCGATAGAAGTTGCGGATGCCCCGTCGCCAACGGATGGGGTTGTAGAAACGCAGGATCACGCCAGCATCGGTCAGTTGCTTGCGCAAACCGGCGTCGAAAGCCTGGGAACCGAAGTCGTCAAACAGACAGCGCACGATCACGCCGCGTCGTGCAGCATCGGCCAAGGCTTGAACGATGGCATTCGCGCAGGCACCCGCTTCGACCAGATACAGCTCCAGATCGACCTGCTGTTCGGCACAGTCGATAGCGGCGATCATGCGCGGGAAAAAGGTCGGCCCATCAATCAGCAGTTGAAAGCGATTGTCCGGACGCCAGGGGAAGATCGCTCCAGCCACGTCAACGTGCCATAGCGTTCAAAGCAGCGTTAGCAGGACGGTGACAGGCCAGCATGAAAACTCCCTATGTGCATTCGAGGACAACCTTATCCGCCTGTCAGACCGCTGGCAAACTGCTCGGTTCGCCTTTCAAGGTTTCTCTGGCTGCAAACGGCATCCCTGACGCACGCCCTGCCATGCTGCAACGCTGCTGCGTCCCAGACCGCTGGCAATGACCGATTTGGCAGGCGGGTCATCCGTCAGGGTGGCGGGAATGTATTGCTTGACGTAACTGCGGCAGTATTCGGCAGGATTGTTCATCACATAGCGGCACGAACAGTATTCCTTGGCCGTATAGGCACTGATGATGGTGGGAAACGCCTGCAAGGCCACGCGATACTGCCAGGCCAGCACAGCGACCATGAAGAGGATCAGCAAGAGCAGGCTGGTAAAAGGACGGCGCAGGATGAACATTCGACGCGCACTCATTGTTTGTCCCTCCTGCAAAAGGCTGTTCGCAGCAGTTTGAGCATCTGGTTGTGATCGTAACTGCCATCGCGATCATCGGCATAACGCACGATCACCAGTCCTTCGCTGGGAATCACATACAGCGCCTGTCCCCAATGACCGAGCGCCGCGAAGGTATCCGGCGGCGCATCGGGCCACGGACCTTCGCCGCCGTCCTGAGTACGGTTAAGCCACCAGTGCCCGCCCGGCACCTCGATATTCGCCTGCAGGTTCTGGCCGGCAAAAGGCGTCAGGACAAAGTCCATCCAGGCCTCGGGCAGCAGCTGTCTTTGCTGCCAGCGTCCGCCGCGCTGCATCAACAGACCGATGCGTGCCAGATCACGGGCGGTCATGTAGGTGTAGGAAGAGCCGACGAAGGTGCCGCTGCCATCGGTTTCCCAGACGGCACTGCGGATGCCCAGCGGATCGAACAGTGCGGTCCATGGATAGTCCTTGTAAGCCTGTTCACCCACCATGCTTTTCAGTGCCCCCGACAGCACATTGCTGTCGCCGCTGGAGTACAGATACGAGGTTCCAGGCGTTTTGGCGGCAGCGTGCCCAGCCGTGAAACGGGCCATATCGTCACGACCGCGGGTATAGAGCATGGCCACCACCGATGAGTTGAGCGGCGCATATTCATAATCCTCCTGCCAGTCGAGCCCCGAGGCCCAGTGCAGGAGATCCTTGATGGTGATATCCGGATGCGCGTCGAAGGGGCTGTAGAACTTCGCGACAGGATCACTCAATTGAAAACGTCCTTCGCCGAATGCCACACCCAGCACCGTGGCCAACACGCTTTTGCTGATCGACCAGGTCAGGTGCGGCGTCTGGGCGGAGGTGACTCCGGCATAGCGCTCATAGACGATGCGGCCGTCACGAATCACCAGCAGGGCATCGCTGCGAATGCCTGCCCGGGTCGTGTCGTCGCGAGGCGGGAAAGCGTAGTTCTCAAGCGCCTCGAGCGCAGTGGTCGGCCTGGCAGGCTCAACGTCCCACTGCTCATTCGGCCAGGTTTCGGCACGGGTCGCAAAGGCATTCAGGCTCAGCAAACAAAGCAGGCACAAGCGGATAAAAAAGCGGGCCATGGCCAGAGTCTCTGAAGGATAACCGGCCAACATTAGCAGAACTTCATTACAGGACCGCGTACCCCGGCAGGAGCCAATTCATTCGCCTCCCGGACAAGCCCGGTTCCTCTGTCCCTGAACAAACACGCTCACTTGCCCCCGTCACACAACCATCACCAAAGCTTCACCGCCATGACACGACTGCTCCCTAGCCTGCACGTACAGCAAAGCGCTTGGACAATTCAGTCAACCGGCCGCACTTGCATGGCTGGCTCATGGAGACTTGGTATGACCCAGATAGCCCGCATCCGTGACAACACTTCTGACCGTCGTCTTCAGGCCGAGCGCCTGATCGGAGCACACGCCCTGCAGGAAGCTCAGGCGTTGCGTTTCAGTGTGTTCAGCGAAGAGTTCAACGCCCGCCTCAAAGGGGCCGAACAGGGACTGGATATCGATGACTACGATGTTCACTGCTCGCATATCGGTGTTCGCGATCTCAATACCGGTCGCCTGGTGGCCACCACCCGGCTGCTCGATCACAAGGCGGCCAGTTCCCTGGGCCGTTTCTACAGCGAAGAAGAGTTCAGCCTGCACGGCCTGCTGCATCTGCAAGGCCCGATCCTGGAACTGGGCCGTACCTGCGTCGACCCGGCCTACCGCAACGGCGGCACCATTGCCGTGTTATGGAGTGAACTGGCCGAAGTTCTCAACGAAGGCGGTTACAGCTACCTGATGGGCTGTGCCAGCATTCCGATGCAGGATGGCGGCATTCAGGCGCACGCGATCATGCAGCGTCTGCGCGAGCGCTATCTGTGTACCGAGAACCTGCGGGCCGAACCCAGAAACCCGCTGCCGACGCTCGACATTCCGAACAACGTGATCTGCGAGATGCCGCCTCTGCTCAAGGCCTATATGCGTCTGGGTGCGAAGATCTGCGGCGAACCTTGCTGGGATGAGGATTTCCAGGTGGCCGATGTATTCATCCTGCTCAAGCGCGACGAGTTGTGCCCGCGTTATGCCCGCCACTTCAAGGCAGCCGTGTGATGAGCCGCATGCGCAGCCATGCGCGGGTCGCTCGGGTATTGCTGGTGATTGCTGCCGGACTGATCATAGCCGGAGCCTTTGCCGTGCTGGAGCGTCTGAAGGTCGGCAGCTCCATGGAGCGCCGACAACGCTGGACCCGCTGGTTCATGGCACGCCTGACCAATGCCCTGCCCTTTCGCGTGACCGTCAGTGGAGTATTGCCGACTCAACCCATGTTATGGGTCAGCAATCATGTGTCCTGGACGGACATTCCACTGCTGGGCATGCTCGCGCCATTGTCGTTTCTGTCCAAGGCCGAAGTGCGGACCTGGCCTGTTGCGGGCTGGCTGGCGCTCAAGGCGGGCACCCTGTTCATTCGGCGTGGCTCGGGTGACAGCCGCCTGATCCAGCGGCAGATGTGCAGCCATCTGCAACACGGCACGCCCTTGGTGATTTTCCCGGAAGGCACCACCACCGATGGCCGCGGCCTGCGCACCTTCCACGGTCGCTTGCTGTCCAGCGCCATCGAAGCAGGCGTTGCCCTGCAGCCAGTAGCGATTGCCTATTCACGCGACGGCATGCCGGACCCGATTGCCCCCTTCATCGGCGATGACGATCTGCTGTCGCACCTGCGCCGCCTGTTCGCCAACGATCGGGGCGAGGTGCATATCCATCTGCTGCAACCGATCCCCACTGCCGGCCAGGAACGCGCCGCGCTGGCGTTTCAGGCGCAGCAGGCAGTTCAGGTGGCATTGTTTGGCGAAAGCGCTCAGCCGAGCGAAGTGGTATCGCGCCCTGCCAGGGCCGCTTGAGCGAAATCCTGCAACAACGGATAGAACTCGGCAAAGTCGGCACTCAAGGGTTGGTACAGCGCCTGCAATTCCTGCATGGCGCCGGCCAGCCCTTCAGGCCGTGACAGACGCCTGGAAATCCCGCCCAGCACTTGCTCAAGCACATCGAATTCGCGATACGAGCCCAGCCAGTCCTGCGCCGCCATGCGCGGTGCGATCAATGCCAGTCGCTCGGGCAATTGGCGCTCGGCGGCCAGCGCGCCGTACACCTTGCGGGTAAAGCTTTCCAGCGGGATATCGGCATAGCGATGCCAGTCCCGGGCCAGGCAGTGATCGAAAAAGACATCCAGCATGATTCCCGCATAACGCCGCCGCTGCGCCGGAAAGCGCGCCATTGCATCCTTGATCAGCGGATGGTTATCAGTGAACGAATCGATGCTGCGATGCAGGCGGATCGACGCTTCAAGCTCCGCAGGAAAACGCCCCGGCAAAGGCCCTTTGACGAAATCGCCATACAGGCTGCCGAGTAATTGGGCGGGCCGCTGGCCGCCGAGATGAAGATGTGCGAGGTAATTCATGGAGCAGAGCCTACGCCGTTTTCGGGGTGCCGGTCCATATATCGTTATAACTCGATATACCGATTCATTCCTTGCTTAGCGCAATTTCATATTTGTATATCGCGAAATACAGATATAAGGTTCGCCTCATCGCGATATACCGTTAATTGAGAACGACATGACCATCGACCTCGACGAAATAATAAAAGCCCTGGCGCACCCCCTGCGCCGCGAGATCCTGACCTGGCTCAAGGACCCGCGAGCCTGCTTTCCGAATCAGGAACACGCTATCGAACATGGCGTGTGCGCCGGTCAGATCGATCAACGTGCGGGCCTGTCGCAATCCACGGTTTCAGCCCACCTTGCCACCCTGCAACGCGCAGGCCTGATCTGCAGCAAAAAGGTCGGGCAATGGCATTTCTTCAGACGCAATGAAGAAGTCATCGAAGCCTTCGTCAAAGCCCTGGTGCAAGAACTGAACAATCAGCCTTGACGCCCCATTCCCAGAGGAGACGCCACGTGCCCTTTCCCTTGCTTATTCTGGCCCTGAGCGCCTTTGCCATCGGCACCACCGAATTCGTCATCATGGGCCTGCTGCCCAATGTCGCCGCCGATCTGGGGGTTTCGATCCCCGGTGCCGGCTGGCTGGTGACCGGTTATGCCCTCGGGGTCGCCATCGGCGCGCCGTTCATGGCCCTGGCCACAGCCAGGCTGCCGCGCAAGGCCGCACTGGTCACGCTGATGGGCATTTTCATCATTGGTAATCTGCTCTGCGCGCTGGCCAGCGACTACGACGTGCTGATGTTCGCTCGTGTCGTCACCGCACTGTGTCATGGCGCATTCTTCGGCATCGGTTCAGTGGTTGCCGCAGGTCTGGTCCCGGCCAACCGTCGTGCCTCGGCCGTGGCCCTGATGTTCACCGGCCTGACCCTGGCCAATGTGCTGGGCGTGCCACTGGGCACTGCGCTGGGCCAGTACGCCGGGTGGCGTTCGACCTTCTGGGCCGTGACCGTGATCGGTGTGATTGCCTTCATCGGTCTGGTGCGCTTCCTGCCGGTCAATCGCGAGGAAGAGAAACTCGATATGCGCGCCGAACTGGCCGCGCTCAAGGGGGCCGGTATCTGGCTGTCGCTGAGCATGACCGCGATGTTCTCCGCGTCGGTATTCACGCTGTTCACTTACGTTGCGCCATTGCTGGGCGAGGTCACTGGCGTGTCGCCGCAAGGTGTGACCTGGACCCTGCTGCTGATCGGCCTGGGCCTGACAGCAGGCAATGTCCTGGGCGGCAAGCTGGCTGATCGCAGCATTGCAACCACCCTGATCGGCGTATTCATTGCCATGGCCGTGGTTTCCACCGTCCTGAGCTGGAGCAGCGTGGCGCTGGTCCCGGCCGAAATCACCCTGTTCCTCTGGGCAGTTGCGGCGTTTGCCGCAGTGCCGGCCTTGCAGGTCAATGTCGTGACCTTCGGCAAGGCCGCGCCGAATCTGGTTTCGACCCTGAATATCGGCGCCTTCAACATCGGCAACGCATTGGGCGCCTGGGTCGGTGGCAGCGTCATCGCTCATGGCCTGGGCCTGACCAGCGTGCCACTGGCTGCCGGTGCGCTGGCTGTGCTTGCACTGCTGATCACCCTGATTACTTTCCGCCAGACCGCCAATCCCGATCTGGCTCCTGCTACCAACTGATCATTTAAGAGGGTTCGACGCATGACAACTATCTTTGACCCGATCACCGTAGGCGATCTGCAACTGCCCAACCGCATCATCATGGCGCCCCTGACGCGCTGCCGCGCCGACGAAGGCCGTGTGCCGAATGCGATGATGGCCGAGTATTACGTACAGCGCGCCTCGGCAGGCCTGATCATCAGCGAAGCCACTTCGGTCGCGCCGCTGGGCGTGGGCTACCCGGATACACCGGGCATCTGGTCCAACGATCAGGTTCGCGGCTGGAGCAATATCACCAAGGCGGTGCATGGCGCCGGTGGCCGCATTGTCATGCAACTGTGGCACGTAGGACGCATTTCCCACCCTTCGTACCTGAACGACGAAACACCCGTAGCCCCCAGCGCAATCAAGCCCGCAGGTCATGTGAGCCTGCTGCGTCCGAAATCCGACTACGTGACACCGCGTGCCCTGGAACTGGCGGAAATCGGTGATGTGATCGAGGCCTACCGGATCGGCGCAGAAAACGCCAAGGCTGCCGGTTTCGATGGCGTGGAGCTGCATGCCGCCAACGGTTATCTGATCGATCAGTTCCTGCAGACCAGCACCAACCAGCGCAACGATCAATACGGTGGTTCTCTGGAAAACCGTGCCCGTCTGCTGCTGGAAGTCACCGATGCAATCATCGAAATCTGGGGTCCGGGCCGTGTCGGTGTGCATCTGGCACCACGCGCCGACCTGCATGACATGGGCGACGACAATCTGGCCGAAACCTTTGGCTATGTAGCCACCGAACTGGGCAAGCGCGGCATCGCATTCCTGTGCGCCCGCGAGAAGGAAGCAGACGACAGCCTGGGACCACAGTTGAAGAAAGCCTTTGGTGGCGTCTACATCGCCAACGAAAGGTTCACCAAGGACAGCGGCAATGCCTGGCTGGCAGCGGGCAAGGCCGATGCCATCGCTTTCGGCGTGCCCTATATCGCCAACCCGGATCTGGTGGAACGCCTGGAAAAGGATGCACCACTGAACCCGGCCAATCCTGAAACCTTCTACGGCAAGAGCCCGGTCGGTTATATCGATTACCCACGTCTGTAACAGCCGGGTACGCCATGAAACCCCGACTCCGGATCGTCAGGGTTTCATGCATCGATAAGGTAGAAGGAAAACCGGACCCGCGGCGCAGTCGGCGCGGGTCCGACGCCGGTTCTATCGACTGGCGTTGATCTGCTGCGACAGCGTCTGGATCTGGCTGGTCAGCGTGTTGATGCTACGGGTCACCTGAGCACGAAAGGCATCGAACTCGGCGGTATTGCCGCTGCTGGACGAAGGTGCCGGGCGGTTTTCCTGCTCGCTCTTGAGCACCACAAGATCCTGCTCGAGCCGCTCGATGGCTGCGGAAGGATTGCCCTGCTTTTTCAGGGTCGCCACATCGGCACTCAGGCTCTTGAGCTGAGCGTCCAGTTTGCCCTGATCGTTCTGGGCGGCCTTCAGGTCCGGCAATGCGGTCTTGATGGCAGTCAGTTCAATGGCAACATTCTTGAGCTGTTCCTGCAATTGCGCGTTGTCATGCTGTTGCTGGGCAGCCTGGGTGGAGATCTGCTCCAGACGCTTGTCCAGGCTGCTTTGCTGCCCTTCGACACCTGCGCGCTGCTTGTCCTGATCTTCCAGTTGCGCCTCAAGAAGCTTGATGCGCTGCTTGAGGGCTTCGCCATCGCTGCTCAGGGATTCGGTGGCGACCACCTTGCCGGAAATATCCTGCAGACGACCGGCCGCTTCCTCGCTGATGCGGGCAAAGCTTTCCTGGGTGGCGACCAGTTGCTGTTCCATCAGGGAAACCTGTTGGAAGCTCCACCAGCCCAGACCACAGAACGCAATGAACAAGGCACCCACCAAAGCCCAGAGCGGACCGGTGCTGGGCCCTTTGACCTTGACCACCGGCGTGCTGCGCGAGTGCACAGTCGTGCGTTCACGAGCGCCCTTGGTCGGGACGAAATCATCGTCATCGTCGTCCTTGGCGCTGAGGTTCGGAACGTCATCGACGTCGTCGTATGGATCGTTACGCATGGGTAACCCTTTAAAAGAAACGGTTGAAAGCAAAGTTGCGCAGTATAACCGGGCTCTGTTGCCGTTTCAGCGCGAACCACCCTGCTGGGCCGACCACCAGCCACAGAACTCATCCAGCGCAGCCCAGAGGCTGACTCTGGGCTGGTAATCCAGATAATGCCTGGCCCGGCTGATATCAAGCGTGAAATCCTTGTTCATGACCTGCATTCCCAACCTCGACAGCGTGGGTTCAGGTCGTCCCGGCCACAACAGGCATGCAGCTTCATTGATCGCTGCAGCGGTATACGCCAACCGGTATGAGCGATAACGCGTGACTTGCGGCAACTGCATCTGGCGCATCACATAATTGACGGCATCCCACAACGGGACCGGCGCGCCATTGCTGATGTTGTAAACCTTGCCCAACGCCGCGCCGCTGGCCAGCAGACTGCTCAGCAGTGCGTCATTGAGGTTCTGCATGCTGGTGAAGTCCACCACGTTCAGCCCGTTGCCCACGATTGCCAGACGCTTCTTGCGCTGCATGTGCAGCAGGCGCGGAAAAATGCTGGTATCGCCCGCGCCCGTGACAAATCGAGGCCGCAGGGCGATGACTTCAAGCCCGAACTCTTCGGCGCCAAACACCTTTTGCTCGGCCAGGTACTTGGTGCTCGCGTAGTGATTGTGCAAGCGCCGGGGCACTTGCTCTTCCTTGATATTGCGGTGCGAACGTCCGTCGAAATAGATCGACGGCGACGAAAGATGGACAAGCCGCCGTACTCTTTGTTTCAGACAGGCTTCGACAATGTTCTCGGTGAGCTGCACATTACCCTGGACGAAATCCTGGCGAGTGCCCCATACACCGACCGCACCGGCGCAATGCACCACGGCCTCCACGTCATGACACAAGGCCTTGACCAGTTCCGGGTCCGACAGATCACCCTGGATGAACTCGGCTCCGCGCCGTACCAGATGCTCGACACCTGTGGCCCGACGGCCATTGATGCGCACGCTCATGCCTTGCTCAAGAGCAAAACGCGCAAAGCGTCCGCCGATGAAGCCGCTTGCGCCGGTGACCAGAATCTTCATTTACCGCTCCCACATTTCATATGTCTGCACTGACGCTCACTTGTCGCTCAGGGGCACCAGCCACTTGCTCGCCTGTTGCACCAGATTTTCCGTGAGGTGGGCCAGCAGTTGTCCGCCATTGCGCCAGTGATGCCAATACAAGGGCACGTCGATATAACGCTCAGGCACCAGTTCGCGCAGCGAGCCTTGCTGCAATTGCGTCTGCACCTGCAACTCGGGCACCAATCCCCAGCCGACACCCGCTTCTATCATCCGCACAAACCCTTCGGACGAAGGGCACAGATGATGCTCGAAACCGCCCTCGCACCCAAGCAGGGCAAGATAACGATGCTGCAAAAAGTCATCGGGTCCAAACACCAGTGCCGCTGAGCGCATCAGCTTTTCGGGGCTGACGCCTTTGGCGAAATAGCGCTCGATGAAGGCCGGGCTGGCCAACGCACGATAGCGCATGGCACCCAGCAACTGGCTGCGGGCACCGGCCACCGGTCGCTCACTGCCACACAGGCAGGCGGCCACTTCACCGGCTCGCATGCGCTTGAGACCTACGTCCTGATCCTCGACCACCAGATCCAGCAACAGACGCTGCTCGGCACAGAAGGCACCTACGGTCGGTGCCCACCAGGTCGCGAGGCTGTCGGCATTGATCGCGATCCGCAGTCGTTCGGGCATGCCTTCTTCATCCAGCGCTGGCACCTGGGCCTGCAGGTCACGCTCCAGCAGACGCACCTGCTGCACATGGTTGAGAAGACGCCTGCCGATATCGGTGGGCGTGGGCGGCGTGGCCCGGACCAGCACCGGCTGGCCAATGCGCGCCTCAAGCAGCTTGATGCGCTGCGAGATGGCTGACTGCGATAACCCCAGCACCTGGGCAGCACGTTCAAAACCGGCCTGCTCAATGACAGCGGCCAGGGCTGACAATAGTTTGTAATCGAACATCAGTTTTCCTAATGAGGAATCAGGAATATTTGTTTTTCTTATACACCTCAGGGCCAGACAATCGCCACCTCTCTTCTGGATTGCGGACTTCATTTCATGTGGCAAAGTTACTTCAACGGCCTGTTGGTCGCGGGCGGCCTGATCATGGCCATCGGTGCGCAGAATGCTTTTGTCCTGGCCCAGGGCCTGAGGCGCGAACATCACGTCCCAGTGGCGATGCTGTGTATTCTCTGCGATGCGATTCTCGTGGCCGTGGGGGTTTTCGGGCTGGCCAATGTCCTGGCGCAGAATCCGACCTTGCTGGCGGTCGCACGCTGGGGTGGTGTGATTTTTCTGACCTGGTACGGCATACAGGCCTTGCGTCGCGCCTGCTCGCGCCAAAGCCTTGAGCAGGATGCCAAGGCTGGCCAGAGGTCGCGTCGTGCGGTGCTGCTCAGCGCTCTGGCCGTGACGCTGCTCAATCCTCATGTCTATCTCGACACAGTCCTGCTGATCGGCTCGCTGGGTGCTCAGCAAAGCGCGCCGGGGGCCTATGTCGCCGGTGCCGCCAGCGCTTCGTTTGCGTGGTTCTCGATCCTTGCACTCGGTGCGGCATGGCTCGCCCCATGGCTGGCACGCCCGGCTACATGGCGGCTGCTCGACCTGATGGTGGCGGTCATGATGTTCAGTGTGGCGGCACAATTGATCAGGGCCAACTGAAAGATTTTTCCTTTTACGAGATAAATGGACGCAACGGCTCTGGAACCTTTATCCCACACACTTGTTGCGTGGTTAAGCCGAAAGCCCGGTGCTATGATCCGGGGTCTGCGCCGCAAAAGAGTAAAAACTCCCGGTGCATGCTGTATACGGCCGCCCGTGATCGGCCTTGCGATTACCGCAATCGACCTGATAAGGAGATAAACCATGGCTTTTGAATTGCCACCTCTGCCCTACGCAAAAGACGCTCTGGTGCCGCACCTTACTGCTGAGACTCTGGAATATCACCACGACAAGCACCACAACACCTATGTCGTGAACCTGAACAACCTGGTGCCAGGCACCGAGTTCGAAGGCAAGACTCTGGAAGAAATCATCAAGACTTCTTCGGGCGGCATCTTCAACAACGCCGCTCAGGTCTGGAACCACACGTTCTACTGGGAATGCCTGTCGCCAAATGGCGGCGGCGAACCTACTGGCGCTCTGGCCGATGCCATCAACGCTGCATTCGGTTCCTTCGACAAGTTCAAGGAAGAGTTCAGCAAAACCGCCATCGGCACTTTCGGTTCCGGCTGGGGCTGGCTGGTGAAGAAAGCTGACGGCTCCCTGGCTCTGGCCAGCACCATCGGTGCAGGCAACCCGCTGACCAGCGGCGACACTCCGCTGCTGACCTGCGACGTCTGGGAACACGCCTACTACATCGACTACCGCAACCTGCGTCCAAAGTACGTCGAAGCGTTCTGGAACCTGGTGAACTGGGACTTCGTGGCCAAGCAATACGCTGCCTGATTCCCGCTCCACACAAGAAACCCGGCAATGCCGGGTTTTTTGTTGCCTGTCATTCAGGCCTTTGATTCAAAAAGGAATCCTGCGTCTTCCAGAACGCCCCTGACTGCCCTCCCCGATCCCTCCGGTAAATATCCTTCGCTTGCTATCGTTTCCATCAACGAAGACCCCGTCACTCAAGGCCTGCATCACATCAATACGCCATTACGCGTGCAGACGTTCGCAACCAACAAGGGACTTACTCCATGTCATCGGTCAGCCGTCGTTCTTTCGTTACCCTCTCTGCCCTGGCCTGCACAAGCCTGGCACTTCCCCGAATCAGTTCAGCCGCTTCAGGAACAGACCGCCCTGCCGGCAGCGGCAAGATTCATCTCAACTTCAATGAAAGCCATCTGGGCCCCTCGCCCCGGGCACTTGAAAAAATGCAGGCTGGCGCAGCCTCGACTGGACGCTATCACTATGGCGCGCAGTTGAAGCTGATCGAGCTGTTCGCCAGACAGAATCAGATACCCAGCGATTACGTGCATGCCTACAGCGGCTCGCGTGAACCCTTGCAGTACGCCATTGCGGCCTTTACCGATGAGCAGCGCAGCCTGGCTCTGGCCACACCTTCCTATGATGCGCCCATCGAAGCGGCCAACAGCCAGAACGTCGCCTTTCACGAAGTCTCCCTGCTACCCGATGGGTCACATGATCTTGAGGCCATGTTAAAAGCCGACAAGACACCCGGCCTGATTTACATCTGCAACCCCAACAATCCCACCGGGACCGTGACACCACAGCAGCAGATAGAGAAAGCCATACTCGCCAAACCCGAAGGCTCAGTGGTGCTGATCGATGAGGCGTACATTCACTTCTCGGATGCCGCCAGCCTTGTCCCGCTGGCAGCCAAACGCAAGGATGTTCTGGTGCTGCGCACCTTCTCCAAGCTCTATGGCATGGCGGGAGCCAGGCTTGGTCTGGCGGTAGGGCACCCCGAACTGCTGGAGAAAATCGAAGTATGGGGCGGCAACAACTTTGTCCCCCTGCCTGCCGCCATGGGCGGTATCGCCAGTCTTGAAGACCCTGATCTGGTCAGGCAACGCAAGCAGCTCAATACCCGCGTACGCGAAGAGACCCGGGCCTTTCTCGCAAGTCATGGATTCACCTGCACATCTTCACAGGCCAACTGCTTCATGATCGACACCGGTCATCAGGCTGAGGATGTCATCAAGGGATTGGCCCAACGCAATATTCTGATTGGCAGGAAATGGGATGTATGGCCGACCTGGGTGCGAGTCAGCATCGGTACAGAGGCCGAAATGCTGGCATTCCGACAGGCCTTCCTCGAAGTGGTACGACAATTGGCCTGAGTTTCTGAAGGCAACGCTCTGGGTCGGCCCTTTCCCCCCGTTTCGTGCCAATGGGGGGTTCGACTGTCCCCCCGACACCAGTGGTTATGTGTTGCCAGAAAGCAATAGCAGACTAATATTACCGATTGTATTTGCAAAGTTCTGCTCAAGTTCTTTGCATACTTGTCCGACATAGTAGGATCGTCTGGTTACAGGTAAAAAGGACAAGGAAAGCAGACACCGGCCTGATGAGAAGCACTCCCGGCACGAATTAAGGAATGACCATTTGAAGCTGGAACTCAAAAACAGCTTGTCGGTGAAGTTGTTGCGCGTGGTACTGCTTTCAGCGCTGTTCGTGGGCGTTGTCTTGAGTTGCGCACAAATCGTCTACGATGCCTACAAAACACACCAGAACGTAGCCAGTGATGCCGAGCGTATCCTGGATATGTTCCGTGACCCGTCGACCCAGGCGGTGTACAGCCTTGACCGGGAAATGGGCATGCAGGTCATCGAGGGCCTGTTTCAGGATGACTCCGTGCGCATGGCCTCCATCGGCCACCCGAACGAAACGCTGCTTGCGGAAAAAGAGCGCCCCCTGAAAACCTCTCCCACTCGCTGGCTGACAGACATCATTCTCGGCCAGGAGCGCAGTTTCACGACCCAACTGGTCGGCCGCAGCCCCTACAGCGAATATTACGGTGACCTGCGCATCACGCTGGATACCGCCAACTATGGCGAGAGTTTTATCATCAACGCCGTGATCATTTTCATTGCCGGAGTATTGCGTGCCCTGGCCATGGGGATGGTGTTGTACCTGGTCTATCACTGGCTGCTGACCAAGCCGCTGTCCAGAATCATCGAGCACCTGACCAGCATCAATCCGGACCGCCCCAGCGAGCATCTGTTGCCGCTGCTCAAGGGCCATGAAAAGAACGAGCTGGGTATCTGGGTCAATACTGCCAACCAGTTGCTGGCCTCCATCGAGCGCAATACCCACCTGCGCCACGAAGCGGAAAACAGCCTGCAACGCATGGCCCAGTACGACTTCCTCACCGGCCTGCCCAATCGGCTGCAATTACAGACGCAACTGGACAAGATTCTGGTGGACGCCGGACGCCTGCAGCGTCGTGTGGCGGTGTTGTGTGTCGGCCTGGATGACTTCAAGGGCATCAACGAACAGTTCAGTTATCAGACCGGCGACCAGTTGCTTCTGGCACTGGCCGACCGGCTGCGCGCCCACAGCGGCCGGCTGGGTGCCCTGGCGCGACTGGGTGGCGACCAGTTCGCTCTGGTTCAGGCCGATATCGAGCAGCCTTATGAAGCGGCGGAACTGGCGCAGAATATTCTGGATGACCTTGAGGCACCGTTCGCCCTGGATCTTCATGAAATCCGCCTGCGTGCCACCATCGGCATCACCCTGTTCCCGGAAGACGGCGACAGCACCGAGAAACTGCTGCAAAAAGCCGAACAGACCATGACCCTGGCCAAGACGCGTTCGCGCAATCGTTATCAGTTCTATATCGCCAGTGTCGACAGCGAAATGCGGCGGCGTCGCGAACTGGAAAAAGACCTGCGCGAAGCCCTGCCACGCGACCAGCTTTATCTGGTCTATCAACCACAGATCAGCTATCGCGACCATCGGGTGATGGGCGTCGAGGCACTGATCCGCTGGCAGCATCCGGAACACGGTCTGGTGCCGCCCGATGTCTTCATTCCTCTGGCCGAACAGAACGGCACCATCATCGCCATCGGCGAATGGGTGCTCGATCAGGCCTGTCGCCAACTGCGGGAATGGCACGATCAGGGCTTCACCGAACTGCGCATGGCGGTCAACCTGTCCACCGTGCAACTTCACCACTCGGAACTGCCACGGGTGGTCAACAACCTGTTGCAGATCTACCGCCTGCCGCCTCGCAGCCTGGAGCTGGAAGTCACCGAAACCGGCCTGATGGAAGACATCGACACCGCCGCCCAGCACTTGCTCAGCCTGCGCCGCTCAGGCGCGCTGATCGCCATCGACGACTTCGGCACCGGCTATTCGTCCTTGAGTTATCTCAAGAGCCTGCCGCTGGACAAGATCAAGATCGACAAGAGTTTCGTGCAGGACCTGATCGACGACGATGACGACGCAACCATCGTGCGCGCCATTATCCAGTTGGGTAAAAGCCTCGGCATGCAGGTCATCGCCGAAGGGGTGGAGACCACCGAACAGGAGGCTTACATCATCTCCGAAGGCTGTCATGAAGGTCAGGGCTACCTGTACAGCAAACCCCTGCCCGGCCGTGAAATCCTGCCGTACCTGAAACAGTCACAACGCAGTCAGGCTGAAGTCCTGTAAAAAGCCTTCCGCGAAGAGGCCGTGTCAGGTTGTCTTGAAACCGACAGTTACATGTCGTCGAATGCTCGTTCACGACTTTAAGGGCGTTATGCCTTTACACCGAATGCAAATCTTTCGCATTATGTCGCAGTTTTTCTGGGCGCACGGCGCCATAAATCCCTCTAGACGCAGGAATTCGTCATGATTCGTATGCCTCTGGCAACAGCTAGTCTGCTGGCCATTGCTATCTCCCTCGCCGGTTGCGGCGAAGGCAAGGACAAGGCAGCAGCCCCCGCTCCTGCTGCAGCTCCTGTGACTCCGGCAGCAGCGCCTGCCGCACCTGCTTCAGCAGCTGCAACCCAGACCGATGACGCCGCCGCCAAGGCCGTGGTCGCCAATTACGCCAACATTGTCTCTGCCGTGTTCAGCGATGCCGAAGCCGGTGCCAAGAAGCTGCAGACCGCTGTCGACGCCTTCCTTGCTGCCCCGAGCGACCAGACCCTCAAGGCGGCTCGTGACGCCTGGGTTGCAGCACGCGTGCCTTACATGCAGAGCGAAGTCTTCCGCTTCGGCAACACCATCATCGACGACTGGGAAGGTCAGGTTAACGCCTGGCCGCTGGACGAAGGCCTGATCGACTATGTGGCCAAGGATTACCAGCACGCGCTGGGCAACCCGGGCGCAACCGCCAACATCATTGCCAATACTGAAATCCAGGTTGGCGAAGACAAGGTCGACGTCAAGGACATCACTCCCGAGAAACTCGCCAGCCTCAATGAGCTGGGTGGTTCGGAGGCCAACGTCGCCACCGGCTATCACGCCATCGAATTCCTGCTGTGGGGCCAGGACCTGAACGGCACCGGCCCGGGTGCCGGCGCACGTCCTGCCAGCGACTACCTCGAAGGTGCCGGTGCCACCGGCGGTCACAACGACCGTCGCCGTGCGTACCTCAAGGCCGTGACCGATCTGCTGGTCACCGACCTGGAGGAAATGTCGGGCAACTGGAAACCCGGTGTAGCCGACAACTATCGCGCCTCTCTGGAAGCCGAATCCGGCGAAAGCGGCCTGCGCAAGATGCTCTTCGGCATGGGCAGCCTGTCGCTGGGCGAACTGGCCGGCGAGCGCATGAAAGTGGCCCTGGAGGCCAACTCCAGCGAAGACGAGCACGATTGCTTCAGCGACAACACGCACAACTCGCACTTCTACAACGGCAAGGGCATCCGCAACGTCTACCTGGGCGAATACACCCGTACCGACGGCAGCAAGATCACCGGCCCAAGCCTCTCGTCCCTGGTCGCCAAGGTTGACCCGGCGACCGACGCCACCCTGCGCGCCGACCTGGACGATACCCAGGCCAAACTGCAAGTGATCGTCGACCACGCCAACAAGGGCGAGCACTTCGACCAGTTGATCGCAGCAGGCAACACCGCTGGCAATCAAGTGGTGCGTGACGCCATTGCAGCGCTGGTCAAGCAGACCGGTGCCATCGAGCAAGCCGCTGGCAAGCTGGGCATCACCGATCTGAACCCGGACAACGCCGATCACGAGTTCTGATCAGCGCTGTAACCGAGGCTTCAGACATGCAATACCGAATGCCAGTCAGGCTTGCTGACTGGCATTTTTCTGTACGGTCCGAAGACATTTCAGAGAGCCGCACAGGCCGCAAATTAGTAACAACAAGTTGCCTCAGCCCGAGTAAACGGTAACTTTTCCCATTCCTGACCCATGAGGCTGATAAGCTTGCTCGCCCTGCTTTTCAGCTCGTTACAGAATTCGTATGAGTATGCCGCTGCGCCTGTCCCTGGTTTTTCTATCGACTCTGGTCCTGACCGCGTGCGATGACGCACCGCGCTTCACTCAGGCAGAACCGGGAGAAGCTCTTTCCGGCGGGTCTGCGACGATAAGAAAAAGCGATCAGAACGCCTTTTCCATGCCATCGGCCAACCTCTCGCCGGTGCGCAGGCTGGATTTCAGTGTCGGCAACAGTTTCTTCCGCAACCCGTGGGTCATTGCACCTTCGACCACCACCGCCCGTGACGGCCTGGGCCCGCTGTTCAATACCAACGCCTGCCAGAACTGCCATATCAAGGACGGTCGTGGTCATCCGCCAGAGCCCGGCGACAGCAACGCCGTGTCGATGCTGGTCAGACTCTCGATTCCCGACAGCGCAGCGTATGCCGAGGTCATCAAGCGCAACGGTGTGGTGCCCGAACCGACATACGGAGGACAGCTTCAGGACATGGCGGTCCCCGGTATCGCACCGGAAGGCAAGGTACGGGTCGAGTACGATCCGCTGACCATACGCTTTCGTGACGGCATGACGGTCGAGTTGCGTCAGCCGACCCTGCGCATCACTCAACTGGGTTACGGCCCCATGCACCCTTACACGCATGCTTCGGCACGTATTGCGCCGCCCATGATCGGCCTGGGGCTGCTCGAAGCCATTCCCGAAGCGGCGATCCTGGCCAACGCCGACCCCGACGACAAGAATGACAATGGCATTTCCGGACGCCCCAACTGGGTCTGGGACGATGCGCAGCAAAAGGTCGTCATGGGACGCTTCGGCTGGAAGGCCGGGCAACCCACGCTCAATCAACAGAATGCCCACGCGTTTGCGGGCGATATGGGCCTGACCACCCGCCTCAAGACCGCCGATGACTGCACGCCCGCGCAAACGGATTGCCGCAATGCTCCGAACGGCAATGGCCCCGATGGCGAACCCGAGGTCAGCGACAATATTTTGCGGCTGGTGGAGTTCTACACCCGCAATCTGGCTGTCCCGGCCCGTCGCAACGTGGATGATCCGCAAGTGCTGGCGGGCAAGAACCTGTTCTTCAAGGCAGGTTGCCAGCAATGCCATACCCCGCAATTCACCACCCGCGCCGATGCTGCGGAACCCGAGCTGGCCAATCAGGTGATTCGCCCCTACAGCGACCTGTTGCTGCACGATATGGGCGAAGGTCTGGCCGACAACAGGACCGAGTTCCAGGCAAGCGGCCGCGAATGGCGGACACCTCCCCTCTGGGGGCTGGGCCTGACGGAAACCGTCAGTGGCCACACACAATTGCTACATGATGGTCGCGCTCGCAACGTGATGGAGGCGATACTGTGGCACGGCGGCGAAGCCCAGGCAGCGCAGCGACAGGTCCTGGCCTTTGATGCCGACCAGCGTGCGGCGCTCCTGGCGTTCCTGAACTCGTTATAAGCATTCCCTTTTACAAGAAGGAGCCGGACAGATGTTCCGACCCAAGTTGTTGTTCACCAGCCTCGCGGCCCTGGCTCTGGGCGCCTGCGCGCCATCGGACCCTCAAGCCGTGACTTCTGCCGCCATTGCCAAACAGGTGATCCTGCCGACCTACAGCCGCTGGGTCGAAGCGGATCGCCAGCTGGCCAGCAGCGCAGTTGCCTTCTGCCAGGGCAAGACCGATCTGGAAAGCGCACGCGCCGACTTCCTCAAAGCCCAGAAAACCTGGGCCGAATTGCAGCCTTTGCTGATCGGCCCGTTGGCCGAAGGCAATCGTGCCTGGCAGGTACAGTTCTGGCCGGACAAGAAGAATCTGGTCGGGCGTCAGGTCGAGCAACTGGTCAGCGCCCAGCCGCAGATCACTGCCGAAGAACTTTCCAAGGCCAGCGTCGTGGTTCAGGGACTGTCGGCTTATGAATACATCCTGTTCGATGCCGAAATCGACATGGCCAACGCCGAGCAGAAAGCCCGCTACTGCCCGTTGCTGATGGCGATCGGTGAGCGGCAGAAGCTCCTGGCCGAAGAAATCCTCAGCCGCTGGAACAGCAACGACGGAATGCTCGCGCAACTGAGCAAGTTCCCCAACACCCGTTACGCCGACTCCCACGAAGCCATTGCCGAAGTGCTGCGCGTACAGGTCACGGCTCTGGACAGCCTGAAGAAAAAACTGGGCACGCCGCTGGGTCGCCAGACCAAGGGCCAGCCACAACCCTTCCAGGCCGACTCCTGGCGCAGCAAGTCCTCGCTGAGCAGCCTCGAAGCCAGCTTGATCAGTGCGCAAACCGTCTGGGCCGGTGTGGATAACAAGGGCCTGCGCAGTCTGTTGCCCGCCGAGCAGAAACCACTGGCCGACAAGATCGACGCAGCCTACGCTGCCAGCCGCAAACTGCTGTCTGAACTCAAGCCGCCCCTGGCCGACCTGCTGGCCAGCGAAGCGGGCCGTCAGCAGCTCAATGGGTTTTATGACAGCCTGAACGTGGTTCACCGCCTGCATGAAGGCGAACTGGCCAAGGCTCTGGGTATTCAGTTGGGCTTCAACGCCAACGACGGCGATTGATCGAGAGGGTGTAGATGATGTTGCGACGCCAGGCCCTGGCTCTTGGCAGTCTGCTGCTCAGCGCTTGTACGCTGGGCGGCTGGACGCTGTTTCGGCAAAAAGGCACGAGCCCCCTGCTGCTTTCCGCTCGCGACGACAGCGACGCAAGGCACTATGCAGTAGGTTACCGGCTCGACGGCACGCAGGTGTTCGCGACCCAGGTCGCGCAACGCTGCCATGACATCATCAATCACCCGTCCTTGCCGCTGGCGGTATTCATCGCCCGCAGGCCCGGCACCGAAAGCTACCTGATCGACCTGCGCGACGGACGCCTGCTGCAAACCATCACCTCGCAGCCGAACCGGCACTTCTATGGCCATGCCGTTATTCATGCCGATGGCGAATGGCTGTATGCCACGGAAAACGACACCACCGATCCGGGCCGTGGCGTGCTGGGGGTTTATCGTTTTGTCGATGAACGGCTGGTGCATTCGGCAGAAATCCCCACGCACGGCATCGGTCCGCATCAGGTGTCCTGGATGCCGGACGGTGAAACCCTGGTGGTCGCCAACGGCGGTATTCGCACCGAGGCCGAAAGCCGGGTCGAGATGAATCTGCATGCCATGGAGCCCAGCCTGGTGCTGATGCAGCGCGACGGTACGCTGCTGAGCAAGGAAACTCTTTCCCAGCAGATGAACAGCGTGCGCCACATGGGCATTGCCAGCGACGGCACCATTGTCGCCGGTCAGCAGTTCATGGGGGATGCCCATGAGTCCGCCGAACTGCTGGCGATCAAGCGTCCAGGTCAGCCCTTCCAGGCCTTTCCGGTCGCGGAGGAACAACTGCAAGCGATGGGTCATTACACCGCCAGCGTCGCGGTGCACAGCGACCTGCGCCTGGTGGCGCTTACCGCTCCGCGTGGCAACCGGTTCTTTATCTGGGATCTGGACAGCGGTGCCCTGAAGCTCGACGCCCCCCTGCCTGACTGCGCAGGCGTGGGAGCGGTTGCCGATGGCTTTGTGGTGACCTCGGGTCAGGGCCGCTGCCGCCTCTACGATTGCCGCAAGTCCGAACTGGTGGCCAGACCTCTGGATCTGCCGGCCGGGCTCTGGGACAACCATTTGCATCTGGTGTGACTTCCTCCCACCACAAATACAGAAATGTCCGACACGCTGCCGGTTTGCAATATCCAGCGCTGGAGCTAGCCTGCTTCTCAGGTTAAATATCTCCAAAGGAAGTGCAGTATGGTGCGTCGGCGCATGCTGATCATGCTGGGCTTTGTTTTGCTTGTAGTGCTTTTGCTCGCGGGCTACAAAGCATTTTCAATCTATCGACAGATCCAGCAATTCAGCGCCCCCAAACCACCGGTCAGCGTAGCCGTAGCCACGGCCAGCGAACAACCGTGGCAAAACCTTCTTCCTGCCATTGGTACTCTCAAGGCCTTTCAGGGTGTCGACCTGAGCCTGGAAATCGCCGGCACCGTGAAAGCCATACAGTTCGAGTCGGGGCAAAAGGTGCGCCGGGGCCAGCCCTTGCTGCAACTGGACAGCGATGTCGAAAAAGGCCTGCTGGGTACTGCCGAAGCGGATCTGGGGCTGGCTCAGGTCGAATACGGCCGTGGCAGCCGGCTGGTGGGCGATCAGGCCATTTCACGGGGAGATTTCGACAGGCTCGCCGCACAACAGAAAAAAGCCGCTGCCACTGTCGCCCAGCTCAAGGCTTCCCTGGCCAAGAAACAGATCCTCGCGCCGTTCAGCGGCACCATCGGCATTCGTCAGGTGGATGTGGGCGACTATCTGGCCAGCGGAACAGTGATCGCAACCCTGCAGGATCTGAGCAGCCTCTATGTGGATTTCTACGTGCCGGAGCAGGAAGTGCTCGATATCGCCATCGACCAGACGGTCCGGCTCAGTGTCGCGGCCTATCCGGACCAGCAGTTCGAAGCCAGAGTCAGCGCCATCAACCCCAGGGTCGATGAAACCACCCGCAACGTGCTGATCCGCGCCACCCTGCCCAACCCTGAGGGTCGGCTGCTGCCGGGGATGTTCGCCAGTCTGCAGGTCGTGTTGCCCAGTGCTCCAGACCAGATCGTGGTGCCGGAAAGTGCGATTACTTACACCCTTTATGGCAATTCGGTGTTTGTCGTGGGGCCGAAGAAAAACGACAAGGGCGAGCCGGAGCTGGACGCCAGCGGCCAGCCACAACAGGTCGTCGAACGACACTTTGTCGAAACCGGCGAGCGCCGCGCCGGGAAGGTGGTGATTGCCAGGGGACTCAAGGCTGGCGATCAGGTTGTCAGTGGCGGCCAGCTCAAGCTCGACAACGGAACCCATGTGGCCATCAGCGCCGACAAGACCTTGTCCGCCGATCCGAACAGCCAGCCACGGGCTGACTGATCAAGGAATTTTTCATGGCATTTACCGATCCGTTCATTCGCCGCCCGGTGCTGGCGACCGTGGTCAGCCTGCTGATCGTACTGCTGGGGTTTCAGGCGTTCAGCAAACTGACCATCCGCCAGTATCCGCAGATGGAAAACGCCATGATCACCGTGACCACGGCCTATCCTGGTGCCAATGCCGAAACCATTCAGGGCTATATCACCCAGCCGCTGCAACAGAGTCTGGCCAGTGCCGAAGGCATCGATTACATGACTTCGGTCAGTCGCCAGAACTTCTCGGTGATCACGATCTATGCCCGTATCGGTGCCGACAGCGACCGCCTCTTCACCGAGTTGCTGGCCAAGGCCAACGAGGTCAAGAACAAGCTGCCGCAGGATGCCGAAGACCCGGTATTGAGCAAGGAAGCCGCCAACGCTTCGGCGCTGATGTACATCAGCTTCTATAGCTCCGAGCTGAGCAATCCGCAGATCACCGATTACCTGTCACGGGTCATCCAGCCCAAGCTGGCTACCTTGCCCGGCATGGCCGAAGCGGAAATCCTCGGCAATCAGGTCTTTGCCATGCGCCTGTGGCTGGACCCTGTACGAATGGCCGGTTTCGGCCTGACCGCAGCGGATGTCACCGATGCCGTGCGCCGCTATAACTTCCTGTCGGCAGCCGGCGAGGTCAAGGGCGAATACGTGGTCACCAGCATCAACGCCACCACCGACCTCAAGTCCGCTGAAGCCTTTGCCGCGATTCCACTCAAGACCGATGGCGACAGCCGGGTGCTGCTGCGGGATGTGGCGCGGGTAGAGATGGGCGCAGAAAGCTACAACGCCGTCAGTTCGTTCGATGGCATACCTTCGGTCTACATCGGCATCAAGGGCACCCCGAGCTCCAACCCGCTGGATGTGATCAAGGAAGTACGACGCATCATGCCGGAGCTGGAAAACCAGTTGCCGCCCAGCCTGAAAGTGTCCATTGCCTATGACGCGACGCTGTTCATCCAGGCTTCGATTCATGAAGTCGTGAAAACCCTGATCGAAGCGGTCCTGATAGTCGTGGTGATCGTGTTCCTGTTTCTCGGTGCCCTGCGTTCGGTGCTGATTCCGGTCATCACCATTCCGCTGTCGATGATCGGCGTGCTGTTCTTCATGCAACTGATGGGCTACTCGATCAATCTGCTGACCTTGCTGGCGATGGTACTGGCCATCGGGCTGGTGGTGGACGATGCGATTGTGGTGGTGGAAAACATTCATCGGCATATCGAGGAAGGCAAGACCCCGTTCGACGCCGCCATCGAAGGTGCCCGGGAAATCGCCATGCCGGTGGTATCGATGACCATCACTCTGGCGGCAGTGTATGCGCCTATCGGCTTTCTGGAAGGGCTGACCGGTGCGCTGTTCAAGGAGTTTGCCCTGACCCTGGCTGGCGCGGTCGTGATTTCGGGCATCGTGGCCCTGACCCTGTCACCCATGATGTGTGCCTTGCTACTGCGCCACGATGAAAACGCCAGCGGTCTGGCCCACAGGCTCGACCAGATTTTCGAGCGCCTGAAAATCCGCTATCGCCGCCTGCTGCACGGCACCCTCGATACCCGGCCGGTAGTGCTGGTGTTCGCCCTGATCGTCCTGTGTCTGATCCCGGTGCTGCTCAAGTTCACCCAGTCGAATCTGGCACCGGACGAAGATCAGGGCATCATTTTCATGATGGCGACTTCGCCCCAGCCGACCAACCTGGATTACATCAACGCCTATACCGATGAGTTCGTTGAGATATTCCGGGAGTTTCCCGAGTATTACTCGTCGTTCCAGATCAACGGTTTCAATGGCGTGCAAACCGGCGTGGGCGGCTTCCTGCTCAAACCATGGGACGAGCGCAGCCGTACCCAGATGGAAATCCTGCCGGAAGTTCAGGCCCGGCTGGCGCAGATTCCGGGCCTGCAGATCTTCGGCTTCAACCTGCCCTCCTTGCCCGGCACCGGTGAAGGCCTGCCGTTCCAGTTCGTGATCAATACGCCGAACGATTATGCCGCACTGCTGGAAGTCGCCGAGCGGGTGAAGAAGCGTGCCGTGGAGTCCGGAAAGTTCGCATTCATGGATATCGATCTGGCGTTCGACAAACCCGAGGTGGTGGTCGATATCGACCGGGCCAAGGCAGCCCAGATGGGCGTATCCATGCAGGATCTGGGCGGCACTTTGGCAACCCTGCTGGCCGAAGCGGAAATCAACCGCTTCACCATCGAGGGTCGCAGCTATAAGGTCATTGCTCAGGTCGAGCGGGCATACCGGGACAATCCCGGCTGGCTGAACAACTATTACGTGAAAAACAACGAAGGCAAGCTGCTGGCGCTCTCCACGTTGATCACCGTCAGTGACCGGGCCAGGCCTCGTCAGCTCAATCAGTTCCAGCAACTCAACTCGGCGATCATCCAGGGCTTTCCGATTGTCAGCATGGGCGAGGCTATCGAGACGGTCCGCCAGATCGCCAACGAAGAGGCACCGGCAGGCTTCGCGTATGACTATGCCGGCGCTTCACGTCAGTACATTCAGGAAGGCAGCGCCCTGTGGGTAACCTTTGCCCTGGCGCTGGCGATCATCTTCCTGGTGCTGGCAGCCCAGTTCGAGAGTTTCCGCGACCCGCTGGTGATTCTGGTGACGGTGCCGCTGTCGATCTGCGGAGCACTGATCCCGCTGTTTCTCGGGCTGACGAGCATGAATATCTACACCCAGGTCGGGCTGGTGACACTGATTGGCCTGATCAGCAAGCACGGCATCCTGATCGTCGAGTTCGCCAATCAGCTACGCCACGATAAAGGGCTGTCGGTACGCGAAGCGGTGGAGGAAGCGGCAGCAATTCGTCTGCGCCCGGTGTTGATGACCACGGCGGCAATGGTATTCGGCATGGTGCCCTTGATACTCGCGACGGGTGCCGGAGCGGTCAGTCGTTTCGATATAGGAATCGTGATTGCCACAGGGATGTCGGTGGGAACCCTGTTTACCCTGTTCGTGCTGCCCTGCGTGTATACGCTTCTGGCGGCCCGGGACAAACCGGTTGGTGCTGCACGCGTGCTGCCTGCACATCAAAAAGACTGAAAGACGAAGAGCCCTGCAAAGGGCTTCGGGAAACCGGAACTTATTTCAACCCTTGCGCCCGCCCCCTTGGGACAGGCTGTACATCAACAGCAATAAATCATGATCTGGCTTCACATCTGCCACGCTCTTCAATGCGCGTGGCAACGGGCAGTGTCCTTGACCGCTCTGGACACTGAGAATCTTTGTCGAAGGCTGCTCCCAGGCTGCCACGGCGACAGTCGCCGTTGCCAGAGCGCCTATGACAAACAAACCTCTAGCCATTTCAAGTTTCATCACTCCAGACCCTTGATAGTGCTGCCAAATACCGAATGGTAAAAGTAGACGAGCTTTTGCCAGTCCGCTGTCTCGAATGACGAATGGCGTCGAAACTGTTTCATGTCATGCTGGGCAGCACCATGGGCGGTGAAGCGACGGCGGGCTTTTTCCAGGTCCAGCAGTGCAACTTCCACCTTGGCCTGCGGGCCTTCGCCAGTCACGCGTACAAATACATGCTTGCTGTAGAGGCAACTGTGTTGCCAGCGGGCCAGATGCATCCGGGCCAGAGTCGCGCCTATTTCCTTGAGCAGCCGCTCATGCAGCAACTCGCCGCAACGCTCGCGACCACCATTGGCGTACCATTGGTCGAGATCCTCGAAACCGTCCAGCGCAGCCGTGACCAGCAAGGCACGCCATTCATTGTTCCGGTCTCGCTCCGCACCACAGAACACTACTTCAGGGACACCCACGTTGACCTGTCGCAGGCCTTCGATTGCATCACGCTCACGCAGGACTGTCGGACGCCCCAATGGATACAACAAACTGCGATAGGTATGGCCTGTCTGGCGTTTGCTGTAAAGCATCGGGCCTTCGCCAGAGTGAACCCGCTGAACACCACTTTCACCACCACGACGAACGTTGGGCTCTTCTACCCATTCACCGCGCAGATTCCAGAAGTAGCCGAAGCGGCTCTCTTTTTTGGAGGCTCGCATCGCTTTACCTAAAGTCTGAACATTCATCCGGGACTACCTTTTACGCAGTAAATAGACTCGCCACATGGCGTAAAACGGTAAGAAATCCATACGTTCCTGAATCCGGAAACCCGCCGTCTCAAACTCGGCTTCGACAGTTTCGACCGGTAACACAAAACGATTCTGGTAACTTTCAGCCCCACTTTTGCGCTGTCGATGTTGCTCGAGGCGCTTGCGTTTCCAGGCTTTGAAATTGCCATCAACCCACAATGAAACAATCACGCTGTCACGCGTAACCCGCTGAAACTCCCGCAATAGAGACATTCTATGCTCGGCCTGCCCAACATGGTGCAGCAGGCGCATGCAGAAGATGCTGTCCACGGCATTTTCGGGCAGGTTGATCGCAAATGCAGATGTCTGCAAAGGCTGTACCCTTTTCACCACATGCTCAGGCTGAGACTCGATTGCGGTATTGAGCATGTCGGCAGAATTGTCGGCGCCGATGATGGAGCGGTTGTTCTTTTCAGCCAGCAAGGGCCAGAAACGACCGGCACCGCAAGGCAGATCAAGTACCAGCCCAGGGTCGCCCGCCAAATGCAGGGCCTTTCTGGCCAGTTGCTCATCGCGATAGTGAGACAGCCTGCGCGACAGACCGTTCTGATGTTTTTCCAGATACTGCCGCGCATGATCTTTGGTGTATTTGCGCGAGAACTCGAGTTCGATGCGCTTGTTCATGGGAGGCATCTCATGAGTCATGTTGCAGCCAGACTAACCAACAGCCTGTCATCACCAAGTCATGCAGATGTGAAAAAAATGTTCTCTGTGATCAGAGAACATTTCAAGATATTACAGTCACTTCTGTCCCATCAGGACTTGGTCACCAGACTCACCTTGAACCGGCAGCCATGGGGCTCCATGGGCGTAAGCCCTACACTCCAGCCCTGATTCGCACAGATCCGCTGCACCAGCGAAAGCCCCAGACCAAGACCTTCGCCGCGCTGTTCATTGCCCCGCACAAAAGGCTCGAACATGGCTTCGCGTTTCTCTTCGGGAATACCGACGCCACTGTCCTCCACGATAAAACCGTCTTCCAGCAAGGTCAGGGCGATAAAACCATGGTCGGTGTAATGCAGCGCATTACGCAGCAGGTTGCCCATCACCGCATGCAGGAAGGTGGCGTTGTAGCGCACCTCGGTAGTCTGGTCGGTTTCTGGCGGGTTGTAGATCAGTTGCAGGCCCTTGCCTTCGATCGGTCCACGCCACAAGGCGACCAGTTGCTCGGCAACGGCACCAAGAGTGGCACGTGGCGTCATGGCAGGATCCTCGCGCTGGGTTCGGGCCAGCATCAGGAAGGTCTGCACCAGATCGCGCATTTCCTCACACGCCCTGGCAATACGCTCCACCTGCCTTCTGGCCCGCTGATCGAGGGCCGGGTTTTCCAGCAGCAATTCACAGGAGCTGGCGAGCACCATCAAAGGCGTGCGCAGCTCATGACTGACATCGCTGGTAAACATTCGCTCCCGGATCAGCGCCTGCCTGAGGCGGCCGAGGGTGGCATCGAAGGCAACAGCCAGCTCACCGACTTCGTCAGCGGCATAATCGGGAGCCAATGGCGGTGCCAGTCCCAACAGCTGATCACGATGGCGAACCTGCCGGGCCAGACGCACCACCGGTGCCATGACACGACGGGCCAGCACCCAGCCCAGAAATACGGCCAGCGCCAGCGCCAGAACGAACCCCACCAGTACCACGGCGAACAGGATACGCTCGCGCTCTTCAAAGTCGCTCTGGTCCTGCAGCAAGGCGTAATGCCTGCCATCTACCACTTCGATCATGGCGTGGTAGGACAAGGGACCACGAAATACCTCATGAAAACCCGGCTCGAGATGGCGCAGGTCCTTGGGCAGGTCGAAATCGCCCGGCCCGTTGCTGAAGTAGAAGAGTTGGTCCGGCTTGGGACGATGGCTCCAGTCGCTGACGCTGTCCATCAGCATCAGGCGATTGAGATCCCCTCCAAGCCCTGCGGAAATCAGTTTTTCCTCAACCAGGTGAACCGTGGAAATGATCCCTACAGCGAAGGATCCGGCGACCAGCGCACTCATCAGGGCAAAGGCGATGATGATCCGCTGGGCAAGGCTCTGTTTAAACTCCATCCTTGCCCTCGGCCAGACGATAGCCGACACCATGTACGGTTTGCAGCAGCGGTTTGGGGAAAGGTTTGTCGATCACCTGGCGCAACTGATGCACATGGCTGCGCAGGCTGTCGCTGTCCGGGCAATCGTCGCCCCACAAGGCTTCTTCAAGTACCTCGCGGCGCAGCACATGAGGGCTCTTCTGCATCAGGACCGCCAGAAGCTTCAGGCCTACCGGGTTGAGCTTGAGCATGCGGCCATCACGGGTGACTTCCAGCGTATCGAGGTCATAGACCAGATCGGCCACCTGCAGGGTACGCCGCCCTCCCCCCTGGGCCCGGCGCAGCACCGCCTCGATCCGCGCCGCCAGCTCGGAAAGCGCGAAAGGCTTGAGCAGATAGTCGTCGGCACCGGAGCGGAAGCCCTGCAAGCGGTCATCCAGTTGATCCCGAGCGGTGAGCATGATCACCGGCGTATCACGCCGCGCATCTTCGCGCAGACGCTTACACAAGGTATAGCCATCGATACCGGGCAGCATGATGTCGAGCACGATCAGGTCATAGTGCTCGGTTGCGGCCAGATGCAATCCAGAGAGGCCATCCTGCGCGCAGTCGACGGTATAGCCTTTCATACCCAGATAATCGGCAAGGTTGGCCAGGATGTCGCGGTTATCTTCGACCAGAAGAATTCGCATGGTAGGCACTCTCATATGCAATTTAGGCTGGCGCAGCTTAAGGCGAAGTCAGCCTCAGGACCAGTACCACGTGGCTTTACGTTTTTTTCACCAACGGTGGCAGAAACTGCCGCGTCCCCCGTAACAGCCGTCGGGGCCTTTGCAATTGAACTGGATTCGACATGTCGACACCTGCAACCCTGCCACACTCTCGCCCGCTCAATCTCTGGATCTATCTGGGTATTCCCTTTGCAACAGCCCTGGCTCTCATGCTGCTGGAACTGACCTCCCTGGACATGGATATCGCCCGTCTGGTTTATGATCCGGTGGCAGGCGACTTCATCGGCAGGCACAGCCATTTTCTCGAAGATATTCTGCATGACCGCGCCAAACAGGTCGTCATTGGCCTGGCTGTCGTCTCCATGCTTCTGTTCGCGGCCTCGTTCAAGGTCGGGCGTTTGATGCCGTGGCGCCGTGAACTGGGCTGTCTGGTGCTGTCCATGGCGCTCTCGACCGGGTTCGTGACACCGGTGAAAGTCATCACTTCAGTGCAATGCCCCTGGAGCCTCACGGAGTTTGGCGGCAAGGAAACCTACAGCGAACTGCTCGCTTCACGCCCTGAAACGGACAAGCCGGGCCGCTGCTGGCCGGGCGGCCATGCGGCAACCGGTTTTACTCTGTTCGCCCTGTTCTTCATGTTTCGCGATCGCAAGCCACGCTTGGCGAAAGCCGGACTGGTACTGGCTTTGAGTCTGGGATCGATCTTTTCCGTCGGCCGTATGCTGCAAGGCGCGCACTTCTTCTCGCACAACGTCTGGACAGCGGTGTTCTGCTGGCTGATCTGCCTGGGCGCGTATTACTTCATCCTCTACAGGCCGGATAAAAGCATCCAGGCAGAGCAAAGCCTGCTGGCGAAGCCTTAAGTCATGTACTGGTTGTAGTAATCCAGCGTGGCCACGTTCTTGTGCTTGGACTCGAACATGACGTCGAAGCGATCAAGAAATCCGGTCACGTACTCGTTGGTCCAGCGATTCCACATCATGTCGCTGTGGCCATAGAGGTCGCGCTTGGAGAGGACTTGCATCAGCGAGTCCATTTCCAGCTTCTGCTCGGCGGTAAAACCCAGCTCCTGCAGACGCTCCTGAGGCTGAGAGTAATGCATGGTCGGACGCACGCCACGCCAGCTTTCGATGATGCGCGCCACTCGGGGCGACTGCGCAGGCATGTAGTCATCTTCATGGATCCAGCAGTGGTGCACATCCAGAACCACCGGTGCCAGATCGGCCAACCCGATGCAATCGTCCACGCCGTAGGTTTTTTCGTCGTTCTCGAAAGTGATGCAGTTCTGAGCCTCTTTCGACAGACGTGACCAGATCGAGCGAATACCCTCGGCACCCAGACGACCGGCGATATGGATATTGCATTTGAAATCCTGAAACTGCCGGCCGTAGCCCATCATGCGGATCATGTCGGCGTGGTATTCGAATTCGGCCAGACTGTTCTCGACCACTTCAGGCTTGTCGGACCCCAGCACGCAATATTGACCCGGATGCATGGACAACCGGATTCCGGCAGCACGCGCCGCGGCACCAATGGCGGCAAAGCCCTTGATCAGCATCGACTGAATGTGCGGCTGACGATAGAACGCGCAGACTTTCGGGTGACTGTAGAACGGCAGCAGGTCACTGCTCAGTCGCAACATTTTCAGGGCATCAGGCAAGGTCGCCACGTAAGCCAGCAAGCGCAACTGGGCTTCGAGGTTGTGCTCGATGATCTCCACCAGTTTGGCATGCGCGACTTCGGGTGCGACGCTTTCCAGCCAGCGCAAAGTGGTAGTGCGCGGGTTCAAGGCCGCTTCAATGGTTTTCAACTCGCCAGCAGACAGGTTGCGTTGGGGGTGACGATACTGGCATGCAAAACCGATCCGAGCAGTGGACATGGCAATCCTGAAATCCGAATGAATGGTGGTCAGACTCTCGGGCAGGTAAAAGCGTTCGCCATCCATACTGGCTTTTTAGCTGTATGGAATCGAGTGACAGAAGCCCGAAAACAAAGAACCCTGCACTAGGCAGGGTTCTTCGTGGTGTCGCTGAGGGTAAGGCTGGCTTACATCATGCCGCCCATGCCACCCATGCCGCCCATGTCTGGCATGCCGCCGCCAGCCGCTGGCTTGTCTTCAGGCACGTCAGCGATCATCGCTTCGGTGGTGATCATCAAGCTGGCGATGGAGGATGCTGCCTGCAGAGCAGAGCGAGTCACTTTGGCCGGGTCCAGGATGCCCAGCTCGATCATGTCGCCGTATTCGCCGGTAGCAGCGTTGTAACCGAAGTTACCCGAACCCTGCTTGACCTTGTCGACGACAACGCTTGGCTCGTCACCGGAGTTGGCAACGATCTGGCGCAGAGGTGCTTCTACAGCGCGACGCAGCAGAGCGATACCGACGTTCTGATCGGCGTTGTCGCCTTTCAGCTCGGAGATGGCTTGCAGGGAGCGAACCAGAGCAACGCCACCGCCAGGTACCACGCCTTCTTCAACGGCTGCACGGGTAGCGTGCAGGGCGTCTTCAACGCGGGCTTTCTTCTCTTTCATTTCGACTTCGGAACCGGCACCGACCTTGATCACTGCAACGCCGCCAGACAGCTTGGCCAGACGCTCTTGCAGTTTTTCCTTGTCGTAGTCGGAGCTGGTGTCGCCGATCTGCTGGCGAATCTGGGCGATGCGCGAGTCGATGTCGGTCTTGACGCCGGAGCCGTCGATGATGGTGGTGTTTTCCTTGTTCAGCACAACGCGCTTGGCATTACCCAGGTGCTCCAGGGTAGTGCTTTCCAGGCTCAGGCCGATCTCTTCGGAGATAACGGTACCGCCGGTCAGGACAGCGATGTCCTGCAGCATTGCCTTGCGACGGTCGCCGAAACCTGGAGCCTTGACGGCTGCAACTTTCACGATACCGCGCATGTTGTTCACGACCAGAGTCGCCAGGGCTTCGCCTTCGACGTCTTCGGCAACGATCAGCAGAGGACGGCCAGCTTTTGCGACTGCTTCCAGAACCGGCAGCATTTCGCGAATGTTGGAGATCTTCTTGTCGACCAGCAGGATCAGCGGGCTGTCCAGCTCGGCAACCATGGTGTCCGGCTTGTTGATGAAGTACGGGGACAGGTAGCCACGGTCGAACTGCATGCCTTCCACGACAGACAGTTCGTTCTCCAGACCCGAACCTTCTTCAACGGTGATAACGCCGTCTTTGGTCACTTTTTCCATGGCTTCGGCAATGATGTCGCCGATGGAATTGTCGGAGTTGGCGGAGATGGTACCCACCTGAGCAATGGCTTTGGTGTCGGTGCAAGGCTTGGACAGCTTCTTCAGCTCGGCAACGATGGCGAGGGTCGCCTTGTCGATACCGCGCTTGAGGTCCATCGGGTTCATGCCGGCAGCGACGGCTTTCAGGCCTTCGTTGACGATGGCCTGAGCCAGAACGGTAGCGGTGGTGGTACCGTCACCGGCGTCGTCGTTGGCACGGGAAGCAACGTCCTTGACCAGTTGCGCGCCCATGTTCTCGAAACGGTCCTTGAGTTCGATTTCCTTGGCAACCGAAACACCGTCTTTGGTGATCAGAGGAGCACCGAAGCTCTTCTCGATAATCACGTTACGGCCTTTCGGGCCCAGGGTCGCTTTTACTGCGTCAGCCAGGACGTTTACACCAGCGAGCATTTTCTTGCGGCCAGAATCGCCGAATTTAACTTCTTTAGCAGCCATGATCTTTATTCCTTGGATACTTTGTCGTGACGGAAATCAGCGGGTTTCTCAGCCTTCGATGACAGCGAGGATTTCGTTCTCGCTCATCACCAGCAGGTCTTCGCCGTCTACTTTCACAGTGTTGCTACCGGAGTAAGGGCCAAACACTACTTTGTCACCCACTTTCACGGCCAGCGCACGTACTTCACCGTTATCCAGCACACGGCCGGTACCTACAGCGACGATCTCGCCACGGTTAGGCTTTTCAGCAGCCGAACCTGGCAGCACGATACCGCCGGCAGTTTTCGTTTCTTCTTCGCTGCGACGGATTACGACGCGGTCATGCAGAGGACGAAGCTTCATTGTCGATCTCCTGATTATGGTTTTAGAGCGCTCGGTGAATACACCGGCGGGGTTTTAAAAATCCGGTCTTGCCGGTCACGGTTCGACGAGCGAACCGCAGAATACGGTCTGGCTTACAGGCCAGAAACCTTGCGGTGACCCATACATAAGGGCGAGCAAGGTGATTACAAGTCTCGATCAGGATTTTTTTTCGTATGGACAGGCACTTGAAACGGAAACGGCACCCGAAGGTGCCGTGCAGACAGGTTACGCCGGTTACTTGTCGCGATGCTCGAACTCGCCTTCGATGACATCGGGCTCGCGGGCAGTCTGGTGAATAGCGCCGGGACGGCTGTTTGTCGGCCCCTGACTGGCCTGATGCATGTCCTCGGCGAACGCCCGCTGGCGCATGGCCTGATTCTCGGCACGCTGACGCAACTTGTCGGCCAGCATGCGACGAGTGAACGGCAACAGGCAGATCACACCCAGGATGTCACTGATGAAGCCCGGCAGCAGAAGCAGACCGCCACCGACGGCGATCATCAGGCCTTCAAGCATCTGCTGGGCAGGAAGCTCACCGCGGGCCAGGCTTTCACGGGCACGCAACGCCGTGGCAAACCCCGCCACGCGCATCACGAACAATCCGAGCACCGACGTGCCGAGCACCAGCAGGAAGGTCCACAGGAAGCCGATGGACATGCCGACCCGCACCAGAATGAACAGCTCCAGCACCGGAAAAAGTAGAAAGAGCAGCAGAAAAACACGCATCAAATCAGTTCCTCTAAGGAAGAATGCCTTCCAAGTAGACCGTATGTGATGTCAGAAGATCGTTAATTCAAGCCTTTTGCTCTTCAGATAGCGGCCATTTTCCCACGCGGGCCAGATGAACCAAGGCTTCGCGCACTTGTGTCGGCGTATTGCAGGGCTCGACGAATGCCAGCCAGTGGATACCGTGACCAATGCGCAGGTGCATGCCTTCGGCATCGAGACCGACCATTTGCGCAGGCTCGGTCTGCGGCAGGCCCGACAAGGCCACGTAATGGGCAATGGCATTGGCGTGGTCGTCATTCATGTGTTCAATCATGCGGGCTTCGACATCCCCGAAGAACGGGTTGACCAGGGCGACATCATCGAACCAGTAAGCAGCCCCGAAGCCGCCAATGTAGCGATAACGCACTGGAGCGAGCACCCAGAAATCGAAATCATGCGCGGTGTGATAACTCTCTGACTTGGGGAAAAAGCGGTAATAGCGACGGGCAGCCGCTTCGATGGCCTGCGGGTCGGTCAGTTTGCGGGCCTCGGCCAGCAGCGTGAGACGCCCTGCTGCCTGGGCATAATCGGCTTCGCGCTCACTCACCAGCAGGGAACACTTCGGGTCCTGGATCAGATTTCTGGTGTGCTGGGAAATGCGGCTTATCAAAATCAGCGGCCAGCCCTGCTCGTCCAGGCAATACGTCACTGTCGAACCGAACGGAAAGCCCGGCATGGAGCTGGAATGGGTGGACAACACCGAGCGGTACTCCTTGAGCAGCAACTCCCGGGCATTTTTAGAGGCTTTCGCGCTCATCCTGTGACTCCCTATAACGTTTTCGTCGAAATAAAGACGAACGCTCTGAAACAGCTTATAAAGTGTTGTGAATGGCATCCATGGTAAGTGGTGCCACGGCATTGGCTTAGAGATTGGGCACGCACATGGAATTGAAAAACAAGTTAATTATTATTACCGGTGGCGGTCAGGGACTGGGCCGGGCAATGGCAGAGTATCTGGCAGCCAAGGGCGTCAATCTGGCGCTGGTGGACCTGAACCAGGAAAAGCTCGACCAGACCGTCGCAGCCTGCAAGGCGCAGGGTGTGGAAGCCCGGGCCTATCTGGCCAACGTCGCCAATGAAGAGCAGGTAACGGACGCCGTTGCAAAGATAGCCGAAGACTTCGGCCCGATTCATGGCTTGATCAATAATGCCGGAATCCTGCGCGACGGCTTGTTGCTCAAGGTCAAGGACGGTGAAATCACCAAGCTGAGCCTGACGCAATGGCAGTCCGTCATTGACGTCAACCTGACCGGCGTCTTCCTCTGCACCCGGGAAGTGGCAGCCAAAATGGTCGAGCAGAAGAGTACGGGCGCAATCATCAATATTTCTTCGATATCCCGCGCCGGCAATATCGGGCAGACCAACTATTCGGCCGCCAAGGCCGGGGTGGCGGCAGCAACCGTGACCTGGGCCAAGGAACTGGCGCGCTACGGCATCAGGGTCGCTGGCATTGCGCCGGGCTTTATCGAAACGGAAATGACCGCCAGCATGAAACCCGAAGCTCTGGAAAGAATGACGTCGGCCATCCCGCTCAAGCGCATGGGCACGCCAACCGAAATCGCGCATTCGGTGGCTTATATTCTGGAGAACGACTATTACAGCGGCAGGATTCTGGAGCTTGATGGGGCAATGCGGATCTAGATCTTGTACGTAAAGTGGCTGCACTCCCCACGGCATCGCTGGACGAGGCCGTGGGGAAATCTGCCGGTTCTTACCAGCTCACGCCGAAGCCGGCGGTGTAGCGGGTCTTGTCGACATCGCCATTGTCCGAACCGCTGATGATGTTTCTCTCGGCCTTGAGGTTAAGCGATGCCCAGTCGGTGACCTTGTAACGCAGGCCTGCTTCGACATCCATCGAGTAGTCGGCCACGCCGCTCAGAGGCTTGCCCACTTCCCCGTTGGTGAAGAACTCGAACTTCTTGCCCACCAGATAGCGGTTGTAATCCCAGGTACCGGCGACCGAATAGAAATTATTCTTCTCGCCATTGGAGAACTCATAGTCGTTGCGGTTGAGCAGAGCCCCCACTTTGAATGCACCCAGCTCGTCATCCCAGAACTGGTAACCGGGACCGGTACCGACGGTGCGCTGACGGGACAGGTCTTCGATCTTGTCGCGCTTGTAGGTAATGCGCCCGTCCCAGAACAGCTTGTCGGTCAGGAAGCGGTCCAGAGAGTATTCGGCGCTCCAGTTGTCGGTGCTGACAGCTTCGTCGGTCGTCTCGCGGTTGTAGTCGCCCTTGGCGTTATGCCGCCACTGACCATGGCGTGCCGAGGTCTTGAAGGCCACGTTGTAGTCGTTGGTATCGTTCTCGGCGCGCTGGAAATCCAGGGCGGCATCGATATTGCCCTTCCAGACCAGGTCGGTGATGACCGGCTTGGGCTTGACGATTTGCTGGATACTGGCCAGCTCCACGGTTTTCGGCGCTTCACCGTTGACCAGCACGACCTTGCCATCATCGCCAGCCTTCAACGACTTGGCGACTTCGCCTGTGTACTGGTCCTGCTTGACCAGCAATGGCTGATCGCTTTCGAGGGTCTTGACCTGTTTCCAGTCCAGAGGCACAGAGCCGCCATAAGACGTCTCGATGAGCAGCTTGCCGCCATCGAAAAGTTTGATCGTGCCGCTCAACCGGTCACCGTTCTTCAGCCAGACGGTATCGGCAAGCAGTGGAGTGGAAACCGTGGTTATTGCGAGGCACAACAGGGTTCTGGACAACATAAGCGACTACTAGGCTCTGTTAAGCGGAAAATCGGGCATTATCCTGCAGGCCAGCAAGACAACGTCAGGTATCAATGACCGTAAGATCTTTCCGTAGTTCCGGTAACAAAACACATACATGCCTCTAAACAGGAATGAAACCGTGATCCAAACCGCCTCAGAACAGGATGATCCTGCCGGACTTTCCCCCGCAGAGGCCCGGCGCACTGCGCTCTACCTCACACTCGAACAGGTTCCGGAGGGCAAGGTCGTCAGTTATGGACAATTGGCCGAACTGGCCGGGCTGGGGAAAGCCGCACGCTGGGTCGGGCGCACCCTGAGCCAGTTACCCGAGGGCACTTCGCTGCCCTGGCACAGGGTATTGGGGGCTGGCGGCAGGCTGAGTCTGCCACTGGGCAGCGTCTCAGGTGACGAACAGCGTGCCCGCTTGCGTGCAGAAGGCCTTACCATCCGTAACAATCGGGTCGATATGCAGCGCCATGGCTGGCGTCCCATGTAGCACAGCGGTTAGAGTGCGCCCTTTGTTTTCGCAACCTGAGGCAGTTTCCAGCCCATGCCCCGTAAAACCTGGCGCGCCGCGCTCGCCGCTTATGCCAGCCCCTCGACATTAGTATTGCTGCTGCTTGGATTCGCTGCGGGCATGCCTTACATGCTGGTCTTCTCAACCCTGTCGGTCTGGTTGCGCGAAGCCGGTGTCGCCCGCGAAACCATCGGTTATGCCAGCCTCATCGGTCTGGCCTACGCCTTCAAATGGGTCTGGTCGCCCCTGCTCGACCAATGGCGCCTGCCTTTGCTCGGGAAACTGGGTCGCAGGCGTTCCTGGCTGGTCCTCTCGCAGGCGCTGGTGATGCTGGGGCTGATCGGCATGGGCTTTTGCGACCCGCAGCAACATCTGTCATGGCTGATCGCGATTGCCGTGGTGGTGGCCTTCGCTTCTGCGACTCAGGATATCGCCATCGACGCCTATCGCCTGGAAATCGCTCAGGACACTCAGCAGGCAGCTCTGGCCGCCAGCTACATGTCCGGTTACCGGGTCGCGGCGCTGCTGTCCACTGCCGGTGCGCTGTATTTCGCCGAAGGTTTCGGCTCGACAGGCTTCTCTTACAAACACTCGGCCTGGACCGGGACCTATGTGCTGTTCGGCCTGTTGATGCTGCCAGCCCTTGTGACCACCTTCATCATGCGCGAACCGCCCGTGCCGCTGCGCACCCAGTTGTCGGCGGCGCGCTATGGATTTGTGCATCAGCTGGCATCGGTCTTCGTGCTGATCGTGCTGTTGGTTTCCGTTCCGGCCATGTTCACCCAGCTCTACAACACCGATTTCGCCAGCGTCCTGTTCGAAGGCAGCAGCTGGATGGACCTGCTGATGGAAGACCGCGCCTTCCTGCGCTCCATCCTGTATATCCTGCTCACCATCGCCTGTCTGTCCTCCATGGGCCGACGCGGCCTTGCCCCCGTACTGACCCCCGTCAACGACTTCATCATGCGCTACCGCTGGCAGGCCTTTATCCTGCTGGGCCTGATCGCGACCTATCGCATGTCCGACACGGTCATGGGCGTGATGGCCAACGTTTTCTACATCGATCAGGGATTCACCAAGGACCAGATTGCCAGTGTCAGCAAGATCTTCGGCCTGATCATGACCCTGCTGGGCGCCGGCATCGGCGGATTGCTGATCGTGCGCTTCGGCATCATGCCGATCCTGTTCATCGGCGGCCTGAGCTCGGCGGCGACCAATATCCTGTTCCTGCTGCTGGCCGACATGGGCCCGAACCTGAAGATGCTGGTGCTGACCATTTCCCTGGACAACCTGAGCTCCGGACTGGCCACCTCAGCATTCGTGGCCTACCTGTCGAGCCTGACCAACCTCAAGTTCTCCGCCACCCAATACGCCCTGCTCAGTTCGATCATGCTGCTGCTGCCACGCCTGATCGGCGGCTATTCGGGGGTAATGGTCGAGAAATTCGGTTACCACAATTTCTTCCTCATTACCGCCCTGCTGGGCGTACCGACCTTGTTGATGATCATCCTGCAGTGGAGCAAGGAAATTCGTACTGCCGCCAGACAGGACGAGCCCGAAAAGACCGTGGCTGACCAACCGCAATGATCAAAAGCCCGGTACATGAAACCGGGCTTTTACCACTCCCAGTCTTTCTCCATGAACTCGGCCGTAGACGGCAGGACGGTGTGCAGGAATTGCAGGTACTGTTCGAGCAGGTCCTTGTTGGGGAAACGGGCTTCAAATCCTAGTGTGATGTCCGTGCGGTGGGTGACGATCATCGAGCGTTTACGATCCACCGTGACGAAGTTGTACTCGCCCCAGGGCAGGCTTTCCTCATAGTGAATTTTATTTTCCCAGTTCAATAGAGTACGGGCTGCCCCGAGCGCAATGGCAGCAGGGCCGACCAGGAATAACAGCGAACCGGTAACGAGCGCGACGCCGAGAAAGAGCAGGATGGTGAAAATGGCGATGCCTTTGAAGAGCGGGCCCGCGAAGTCTGGGTAGTGCAGGTAGTGTTCGACAGAACCTGATTGTTTTTTTATTCGGTAGTTGAAAATAGTCTTTTGCCTTATAACAAGTATGATCATGTAAGAAAAGTACAAGACCGTTGCACATCCAAACCCTATAAACAAGCCTGTATTCTCGACCAAGGCATCCCACATCAACCATGTGAAGTAGATGAAAAAAGCAGAGATCCCCCCTATAGCAGAAATTTGAAATCTCATGAATTCCTTTGGAGGGCAGTTGATTGTTTTAATACTCCACACCATGACAGATGTGTCGACGCAGGAAATTGAAGCCTGCTCCGTACTGCACGTTTTTATATGAGTCATAGATTTTTATTCCGGAAGCACAAGGGTCAGTGCCTGGGCGCGACTGCATTTATTGATTTCGAGCTGCGTGAAGGTTGAGCCATCGACCGTCATGTTTCCTTCCTGACTTAGCTCTATCTGATACAGATAGCTTTGAGCTTTTTCCCCCGAGACACCGACAGCCTTCGGGTACCAGATTTGCAGCTCGATATAGTCAGCCTCTTCCCTGAGCGGAACCCAGGTCTGCCAGACGACATCATCCCCCGCAGGAAAAACCGGAAAATACAGATCCGAGGGGTTATGGGGCGGGCGCTCGCTGCCGAGGCTGCCAGACTTATTGAGCGGCGTGAATTTGCCACGCTCTTCAAATTTATCTGCAATGGGCGTATTGGTTTGTACCGTGGGCATAAAGCCGAAAGGTCGCGTACTGCTGATCACGTTCAGTTGAACCCATTGCCCACGCAAGACTTCAGGCAAACGTATTTGTATCCAGGCACCATTTTGCACTGGCATGTCTACATACCCGGCCATGCCTATATATTTGCGCCGGTACTCAACCGTGCTTTTAACCAGAATTTGCGGGCTCAACTGGATTTCCAGTAAAGCGCGCTTTTCTTCGGCCTCTCCTTCTGGAGTCTCTGCATGGCGATGTTCAGGCGAGCGCGACCAGCAGCATTTTCGCAGCCACCAGCCAACACTGTCTTGCTTGAAATAATTCAAGGCGAGGCTGGCGATTAAATAAATAAGACCTGCTATTAGAAGAACGATAGTGAACCATGAACTCATTACAAAGAACACGACCGTCCTGGATAGGGTTAACCCTGCAATCAATTGAGTTGCAGCGCCTCCTCCCATGACAAGAACAGCAAAGCCTTTTACAAAGAGCGCGATTTTTTCTTCTGAAGTCTTGGCATTAGCGTGATCATCCCAGATATCCCAAATCTCCAGCACCGCCGCCGCCACCGCAAACGCCCCCACTGCCACTATCCTGATCCCGAACCCGCGAATCGCCTCACCCCAGACCGCCTTGCCCTGTCTGGTCCAGTAAGTTGCGGGACGATCCAGTATCCCTACGCTCTTGCCGTCGATCAGTACCGGCTTCGCCTCCCTGATCACCGCCCACGGCGCTTCGACAAACACGGCCATCAACAGGTTGAAGCTGTAACTCAGGCTGTAACCGATCTTGACGATATCCTTGGCGCTGAAGTCGCCATCGCGGGTCAGGTCCTGATAGAGCACGGCGGTGTTGATGAAGTTGATCAGGATCACGCCCCAGGTGATGGCGGCCCCCAAGCCGCCCAGGCGTTCGTTCCAGGCCCTGGCGCGGGTGTGCCAGTCCTTGGCGACGTCGAGGCCGGATTTGAAGAAAGCGCGGATTTCCGCTTGCAGCAATTGGGCACACCGGTTGTTCTGGAAGTCCAGCAACCCCGGAATATTCAGCTCATGCAGGCGCAGGGCGTCGAGTTGTGATTGCAGTTGGCGCGCCAGGTTTCGGCGTTCGCGAGGATGGAGGGGGTGGAGCCAGTTGAAGCGGGTGTCATCGATCTGTTTGATCAGAAGACGCTGCTCGCGCTTCCACTGCTTGAGCCGGGAGGCGATCTGTTCGTCGAGGCGGATCAGGTGCGGCGTATCGGCCAGGAGCTGGCCGATCATGAGGTTGCGCAACAAGGCCACGAGGTTCTGGCCCCTCCCCAGTGCCAGACGGCTGTCCACCGGCACCCAGGCCAGCAGCATGGTTTCGGCAATCGTCTTCCCTGCCCCCCTCGCCAGTTCGCGCAGGGCCTTGAAGGTATCCTGCACCGGTTGCTTGAGCTTTTTCATCCAGGCCGCGCCGGCGAAGCCCCGGTGGTTGAGGGCGGTGTTGAGCTCACCGGCACGGGTGGCCAGGTTGGTGAGGTCGCCCAGGCCGTTGAACAGGGCGTTGGCTTGCCGATGCAGCGCTTCCTTGAGGGCTGGAGAAAATCCGTAACGCATCGTCCCGAACAGGCTGCTGCCACGGGCTTCCTGTTCGGCCAGCCAGGAACTGGCCTGCTGATCCTGCCCATACACGGCCAGCAACTGGGTCATGACAGTTTGCAGATACAGCAGAGTTCTGGGATTCGTGGTGTCAATAAACAGCCTGAGCGGGTCGTTGCCCAGATACTCGGTCCAGACCTGAAAGTCGTGCCGGGTGTCGCGCACTCGTTGCAGGAGGGTGTCGCGGAGGGGCTGGTGTGCCTGCAGATAGGCGCGGGCACCTCTGAGGTCGATTTCACCCCGCCACTTCTCGCGTGCCTTCCAGGCCTGCCGGTCCTCCTGGGACGGGTAGCGGCCGTAGCGGGTACGAAACGCATGGCGCATGTCGGCGCTCTGGAACATGTCGCTTGTGCCCAACGAACCGCCCGGCGGACTGCCGTGCATGGTCAGCATCTCTTCCAGATCCATCTGATCGAAACAGGTTTCCAGCTCGTTCAGGTACTGCTGCGTCTTGAGGTGATCACCCCGGACCGATTCGGGCAGGTGTTGCGGGTCGCCATTGGCACCGCACAGCAGGGTCACGGTCTGGGCCATCTGCAGCTTGTGCTCGTGTTCCTGTTGCCAGGTTTGATAGGCCGCCTGATCGCCTGCCAGCTGCAGGCCCAGATCGTTGAGCACGCCCAGCGGGTCGTCCAGGGCGATCAGCAGCGAGCTGTATTGGTCGGGGACGCTGCCCAACCAGTACACATCGGCCCCGAGCGGGGTAAAGGGCGAAGGCGCGGCAGAGTCCTGAGGTTCGGGCGCGGCCGTGGGGATGGACGAGTCGGCAAAGCGGTTGTCTTCGACCAGCCACTCCTTGTCGATATCGGCCACGGCGCTGGCCAGAGCCGGCAGGGGTAAGGTGTCGGGTTGGTTCAGGGTGACGCAGAAACGCGCCAGATCCACCGGCTTCATCCACAGGGCGCGGCTGTCGGCGTGAGAGCGCAGGTGCTCGCAGATGCGCCAGGTCCACTGCACGGGGGAAAAGGCCAGGTGCAGACGGTGCTTGCGGGGATAAAGCAGGTAGGGTTTGCCCTCGCCTTCGCCGCGGCGCACATCCTGCCCCTGATGAGCCTCGGTCCAGACGATGCGTGTCAGGCAGGCATCGATTCCCGAGAAGCTGTACTCATGAAAGGTCTCAGCCGTTTCGTCGAACACATAGACATAGCCGTCGTAGAGCTGGCGCAAGGTGTAGCTGCGGGTCCTGAGCCTGGGCAAGGCGCTCCACTGCCCCTGCGCGGGCAAGGGTTTGAGCTGGTCGGGCTCGACATCGTAGCGAGAGCGATCCAGGGCGTAGCGCACCGGCACAATGGCCACGTCCGGCCCCTTGAACGGACAAAGGCTGGTGGCGTTGGAAGGTGTCTTGTCGAAGCGGGTTGCACGCCGTTGCTGAAGGGTGCCGTGTTTGTGTGTCATGTGTTGCGCCCGGAATCGTGACGAGCAACATCGCTCGTGCCTGGGGCGGCGTGTATCAAGAGTCATGCCTTCTTTATTTTTATCAATAAAATCATATAGTTAAAAATAAACCCTATGAAATACGGTTATTTTTCATACAGACAAACAGAAAAAGTGCGCAATCCGCTGCGCACCTGTGCAAAAGGTTGCGCAGACGGCTGAAGCACCCTGAATACAAGGGGCGGCAAGGATTTTGAGAGGGATTTATCGCGCAGGGGTGCGCAAAAAAGTGCGCATCAAGGCTTGAGGCCAGCACTCATCAGAAAGCTCGCCGCAGGGAACAGCGAGCTTCCTGACGAGTTATCGATTACTCCTGAACCACACGCACCATGCGTTGTGGCGAAGGGATATCGATACCTGCAGCTTTCAGGCGATCACGCGCCTCGATATTGAAGAACGAACTCACATCGCCCATATCGCCGGTCTTGGTCCATACCCTCAACGACAGGGTAATCGCGTTTTCGCCCAGCGCCGCCACCACTGCCTGCGGTGCCGGATCCTGCAGGACACGCGGGTCCTGAGCCATTTCCAGCAGCACTTCGAGGGCTTTCCTCAGGTCCGCATCGGGGCTCACTCCGATATCGAACACGATCTTGCGAGTCGGCTGACGGTTGGTGTTGGTAATGATGCCGTTGGACAGATTGCCGTTGGGCATGATCACCGTGCGGTTATCACCCGTGCGCAGTACGGTATGGAAAATCTGGATACTGTCGACAGTACCCGCCACACCCTGAGCCTCGATCCAGTCGCCGATACGGAACGGGCGGAACAGCAGAATCAGCACGCCACCCGCAAAGTTCGCCAGACTGCCCTGCAAGGCCAGACCAATGGCCAGACCCGCAGCACCGATGGCCGCGACGAACGAGGTGGTTTCCACACCTATCATCGACGCAACGCTCACCACCAGCAGAATCTTGAGGATGATGTTCGCCAGGCTGCTGACAAACCCCTGCAATGCCAGGTCGGCATTGCGCAGTGCCAGCAATGCACCGACCTTGCTGGTCAGCCTGTTGATCAACCACCAGCCAATACTCAGTGTTACCAGCGCCAGCAGCACACGACTGCTGTACTGCATGATCATCGGAATCCAGCTTTGTGAAACCTTCCACAGCTGATCGACTTCTGCGCTCAAATCCATCTTGTTTCTCCTGCCTGTCACGAACCAATCTTGAAAGGACTGCCGGAAACAATCATTTCAGCGTCTACAGGGGTGTTCGGACATGCCCGGGAATCAAGGGTTCCCGGGCACACGAATACTAGTCACGGAAGTTGTTGAATTGCAGCGGCATCCCCGAGTCGTATGTACGCAGTAAAGCAATGGCATCTTGCAGGTCATCGCGCTTTTTACCCGTGACGCGCACTTGTTCACCCTGAATGGCGGCCTGCACTTTCAGTTTAGCGTCCTTGATATGGGCGACAATTTTCTTGGCCAGCTCCTTGTCGATACCTTCCCTGAGTACCGCTTCCTGCTTCATCACCTTGCCCGAAGCATAAGCATCCTTGACCTCAAGGCATTTCACGTCGATCTTGCGCTTGACCAGGGCAAGCTTGAGGATTTCGATCATTGCTTCAAGCTGGAACTCTGCCTCGGCGGTGAGCGTGACGGTCAGATCCTTGAACTCGAAAGTGCCTTTGCCTTTGAGGTCATAGCGACGGTCAAGCTCTTTGATGGCGTTGTCGACGGCATTAGTGACTTCGTGTTTATCCAATTCGGACACTACGTCGAACGATGGCATGTAATTTCTCCAGATAAACGGCGCGCCCGATCAAAGCGAGCACGCGTGACTTGACGGTATGAAAGAACGCTCATTATAACGAGACTTTCCCGGCGTTCACTGCGAGCCTTTCATGTCGACTTTCGATTTTATCGCTGCAAGGCCGTTCAACCTTTCGGATATGTCTCTCTGATGGCCGTTCTCTGGCACATACTCGGCGCAGGCAGCCTGGGCAGTCTGTGGGCTACACGGCTGGCTCGTGCGGGTGTGCCGGTGCGCCTGATTCTGCGCAACGAGGCGCGCCTGCAGGCCTATCAGGCCAATGGCGGCTGTCTGACGCTGGTGGAAAATGGCGTTGCCCAACCGGTCTTCATTGCGGCCCAGACCACCGACAGCAACGAGCCCATCGAACGCCTGCTGGTAGCCTGCAAGGCCTATGATGCCGAACAGGCCGTGTCCCGGATCGCTTCACGCCTGCACGCAAACGCCGACATCATCCTGTTGCAGAACGGCCTGGGCAGCCAGGATGCGGTGGCAGCACGCATTCCACATGCCCGCTGCATTTTTGCATCGAGTACCGAAGGCGCCTTTCGCGAATCGGACTGGCGCGTGGTATTCGCGGGTCACGGCTACACATGGCTGGGCGATGCCCGTGAACCGACGCCGCCTGCCCTTCTGCAAGACCTGCATGACAGCGGCATTGCCCACGAATGGACACCCGATATCCTGACACGCCTGTGGCGCAAGCTGGCCCTGAACTGCGCCATCAATCCATTGACCGTTCTGCACGACTGCCGCAACGGCGGCCTGCTGGAACATCACTGCGAAGTGGCGACGCTGTGTGTCGAACTCACGGACCTGCTGGAACGCTGCGGCCAGCCCGCTGCGGCTCTGGACCTGCACACTGAAGTGCAACGTGTGATCCGGGCCACGGCGGCCAATTACTCGTCGATGTATCAGGACGTGACCAATGGCCGACGCACGGAAATCAGCTACCTGCTCGGTTACGCCTGTGCAGCAGCCCTTCGCCATCAATGTGCAGTGCCTCACTTGCAACAATTGCAGCTGCGCCTGACCGACCATCTCGAAAGCAAGGGTTTGCGTACCGACTAGCTCACGCTACCCTGCTGCTTCATCCTTCGCGTGTGATTCGCCCCATGCCATTGCGCCAGCGCCTAGAAAACCTGCCCGTAGGCCAGAAACTGCTGGCAGCCCTGCTGGTCCTGCTGACCACGGTGCTGCTGGTCGCCAACCTGACCTTTATCAGCGCCGCTTACTACATCTCTCAGGAAGCCATGGCCCCGCAGGCCCTGCAGACCATCGGACGCCTGATCAGCAGCCCCAATCTCAACGAACAGGCCTTGAGCTCACCGATCAATGCCAACGCCTTGCTCAAGGAGCTCAAGAGCTACGGGCCGTTGCGTGCAGCAGTGCTCTACGACAACGACGGCAATCGTCTGGCGCAGATGCAACAGGGCGAAGGGCTTCATCTGCCTGCCCATTACGGCGATATCGAAGGCTGGCGTCTGACCGAGTTTCGCAACACGCAAATAATCACCGTCCCCAAGGGCGATCAGGTTCCGGGGCACTTGCTGCTGGTTGCCAGCAGTGAACTGCCGACGGCGTTCTATACCGGCACGCTGACCGCAAGCCTGGGCATTCTGGTGTTCAGTGTTCTGTTGTGGCTGGTCGTGGCCAGACAGATCCGGCGTCTGATTACCGAACCCATCTATCAGCTCGAAGAGCTGTCGCGCCAGGTCACCCGCGAAGAAAACTACGCGCTGCGCGCAGGCCCCGGCAACGAAGACGAAATCGGCAAACTGGCCGAAGCCTTCAACACCATGTTGTCGCGCATCGAAGCCCGCGAGCAGCAACTCAAGCGCGCCCGCGACGACTCGCAGGAAGCCTACGCCCAGGCTCAGGGCATGGCCGAAGAAACCCGCCACACCAATCGCAAGCTTGAACTGGAGGTCAAGGTTCGCAGCAAGATCGAGAAAAAACTCACCGGCTTTCAGAATTACCTCAACAGCATCATCGACTCGATGCCCTCAGCGATGATCGCCCTGGACGAACAGTTGTATGTCACCCAGTGGAATCAGGAAGCCACCGCCCTGTCCGGCACGACCCTGGACGAAGCCCTCAACCAGCCGATCTTCATTGCCTTCGAGCCAATGAGAGCCTTCCTGCCCCAGATCAAGCAGACCGTCGAGCAGCACAGCGTCACCAAGATCGAGCGCGTGACCTGGATCAAGGGCGACGAGGCGCGCAGCTATGCTCTGACCTTTTACCCGCTGACAGGCGATGCGGGCCGTGGCGTGGTGATCCGGATCGATGACATCACCCAGCGCATTTCTCTGGAAGAAATGATGGTGCAGTCGGAAAAGATGCTCTCCGTTGGCGGGCTGGCAGCCGGTATGGCTCACGAAATCAATAACCCGCTGGGCGCGATCCTGCATAACGTGCAGAACATTCGCCGCCGTCTCTCGCCGGAGTTGCCCAAGAACATCGAGCAGGCCGAGTCGGACGGTATCGATCTGAATACCGTCAATCATTACCTGACTGGCCGCGGCGTTCCGCAACTGCTGGACGGCATTCAGCAGGCCGGCGCACGGGCCGCAAAGATCGTCAGCCATATGCTCAATTTCAGCCGTTTGAGCAACCGACAGCTGACACCTTGCGACCTCCCCGCCCTGATCGATCAGGCGCTGGAAATCGCTGGCAACGACTTTGACCTGGCAATCGGTTTCGACTTCAAGGGCCAGCACATCATCCGCCAGTTCGACCCGGAGCTGGGGCCTGTGCCTTGTATCCCCAACGAGCTGGAACAGGTACTGCTCAACCTGCTGAAGAACGCCGCCCAGGCCATTCACCAGCGTTCGGAAAGCGAAGCCGAGCCGGGACGCATCACCTTGCGCACCCGCCTCAATCCGCCATGGGCCGAAATTCAGGTCGAAGACAACGGCATCGGCATGGCCGAGAACGTGCGCAAGCGTACTTTCGAGCCTTTTTTCACCACCAAGGAAATCGGCCAGGGCACTGGACTCGGGCTGTCGGTGTCGTACTTCATCATCACCAACAACCACAAAGGTCAGATGGAAGTGCAATCGGCCATCGGCATGGGAACCTGCTTTACCCTGCGCCTGCCTCTGGTGGGCAATCAGGCGAATGTGCAGCAACAGGTCATTTCAAAGTTGTAACCAGGAGCCATACAGATGGGCTTTCGTTTGTCGAAGATTTACACACGCACCGGCGATGCCGGGGAAACCGGGCTGGGCGACGGTCGTCGGGTGTCCAAGGATCATCCGCGTGTCGAGGCCATCGGTGAAGTCGATACCCTCAACAGTCAGTTGGGGCTGCTGCTGGCCGGGCTGAACGAGCAAGTGCAACGCACTCCTGCGCTCAGTGAAGTGATCGAGGTCCTGAGCCCTTGCCAGCATCGTCTGTTCGATCTGGGCGGTGAACTGGCCATGCCGGCCTATCAGGCATTGAACGCTGCTGAAGTCGAGCGACTGGAAGCCGCAATCGATGTGTGGAACGAGGAAGTCGGCCCCCTGGAAAACTTCATCCTGCCCGGAGGTTCGATGCTGATCGCCCAGGCCCACGTCTGCCGCAGCCTGGCTCGCAGTGCAGAACGGCGCTGTCAGCACCTCAATGCTCAGGAACCCTTGGCGGGTGTCGGGCTGGCGTATATCAATCGGCTGTCGGACTTGCTGTTCGTTGCCGCCCGGATAATCGCCCGACGCCAAGGCATCGCGGAAATCCTCTGGCAACCCGCACCCAAGCCAGAAAAACCCTGACCCGTTCACTTGTGGGAGGGGCCTTGGCCGCGACGACCAGCTGAAGGGCAACAGATTTTTAGTGCCTTCACTTCAACAAGCTGTCGCGGCCAAGGCCCCTCCCACAGATTGTGACCACCCCAAATTTTTCGGGGAGTCCGTCAGGCGCCAGGCCAGAAGGCGCGGATTCCGGCCACGCCTTGTGCGCCGCTTTCCCAGGCGCGCTGACGCTCATCCGGGCCGACACCGCCCAGCAGGAATACCGGCTTCGTGAAGCCAGCGATCAGGCGGGAAGCTTCTTCCCAGCCCAGTGGCTGCGCGTCTGGATGTGTCTGGGTCGGCTGGACCGGTGACAGGGTGACGAAGTCCACGCCCATCTGCTCTGCCAGTGCCAGCTCTTCAGCGTTATGGCAGGAAGCTGCCAGCCAGCGGTCTTCGGGGAATGGACGACCACGGCTGGCGTACTTGCGCAGTTGTTCCGCCGTCAGGTGCCATCCGGCGGACGGGAAATCACCCAGCCACTCCAGAGGTCCCTTGAGCATCAGTTGCGCCTTGCCTGCGCACAAGCCCACCGCATCCACGGCCAGATCCCGATATTGCGGATCATAGCCACCAGGAGCCCGTAGCTGGACCAGCTTGATGCCGCCTGCGATGGCTTTCTGCATGCCGCGCAGCAGCTCGGAGGTTTCCAGACCATCAGGCGTAATCAGGTACTCGCCGGGCAAACGTGCCGCCGCAACAATCGGTTTGTTGGCTGCCGGGAATTCGTAACCGGCCAGTTCGCGCTGACTGGCCCAGACCAATGGCTGCCCTTCGGCACCATGGGGCTCGCCGGTAAAGGCCGAAACTTCCCAGACGTCGAGCAAGACCTGTTTGTCCGGGTAATCGTGCTGGATCTTGATCAGAGGACGCGCCGCGGTGACACCAATGCCCAGTTCTTCCTGCAGCTCACGGCTCAATGCGGCCTGGACAACCTCTCCGGCTTCAACCTTGCCGCCGGGAAACTCCCACAAACCGCCCTGATGCTGGTTATCTGCACGCTTGGCGATAAGAATCCTGCCGTCAGCGCCACGAATGACAGCGGCGGCCACATGAACACGTTTCACTCATCGGTCTCCTGCAAGGCAGCCTGTTGCCAGCTCTGGAAAGCAGGCCACTGGTAAAGGGTTTCAATATAGGCCAGCGCTTCGGCAGGCAAGGCTACGCGGTAGCCGCGCAGACGAATGGCCACCGGCGCAAAGAAGGCATCGGCAATGCTCGGCTGACCGAACAGGAACGGGCCGCTCTCGGCCGACGCTGCACGGCATTCGCTCCACAGGGCAACGATTCGATCGATGTCCTGTTGCGTATCGACCGGAATGACTTCCAGTGCCTGATCGCGCTGCAGGTCCATGGGCATGTTGGAGCGCAGGCTCATGAAGGCACTGTGCATTTGTGCGCAGGCCGAACGTGCCTGGGCACGGGCGGCGGTATCACGTGGCCAGAGTTTGGCTTCGGGAAAACGCTCGTGCAGGTATTCACAGATGGCCAGGGAATCGATGATGGTCCCGTGCTCGCATTGCAACGCAGGAACCTTGCCAGTCGGCGAGTACTTGAGAATCTGTTCGCGGGTGTCCGGCTTGTTCAGGCGAATCACCTGATCGGTGTAAGGCGCGCCAGTCATTGCCAGCACCAGCCAGGGGCGCAGCGACCAGGAGGAATAGCGTTTGTCGCCGATGATGAGGTGCAGAGACATGTCCTTGGCTCCAGAGTCAGACAATGTAATGCCGATCAGTTAAGGCACAAACAAAACGTGTGGGAGGCAGCTTGCTGGCGAAAATGCCTGAAAACCGGCAGATATTCTGCGGCTGTACGCGACAGTCGCCAGCAAGCTGCCTCCCACACAGTGATTGATGACCTGAACTGATGGGGATCAGGTGCGGTATTCGGCGTTGATCTTCACGTACTCGTGGGACAGGTCGGTGGTCCAGATCGTTTCGCTGCAATCACCGCGGCCCAGCTCGATACGGATGGTGATTTCTTCCTGAGCCATGACTGCCGAACCCTGCTCTTCAGTGTAGGTCGTGGCGCGGCAGCCTTTGCTGGCGATGCACACGTTGCCCAGGAATACGTCGATCTTGCTCACGTCCAGATCCGGTACGCCTGCACGGCCCACGGCCGCCAGGATACGCCCCCAGTTAGGGTCGGAAGCGAACAGCGCGGTCTTGATCAGGGGCGAGTGAGCCACGGCATAACCGACATCCAGGCATTCCTGGTGGTTACCGCCGCCATTGACTTCAACGGTCACGAACTTGGTCGCGCCTTCGCCGTCACGCACGATGGCCTGGGCCACTTCCATGCAGACGTCAAAAACCGCCTTCTTCAAGGCTTCGAACAGCGGGCCCTTGGCTTCGGTCACGGCAGGTACATCGGCCTGACCGGTGGCGATCAGCATGCAGCAGTCGTTGGTCGAGGTGTCGCCATCGATGGTGATGCGGTTGAACGACTTGTTCGCGCCGTCGCGGATCAGGTCCTGCAACACACTCTGGGAAACCTTGGCGTCGGTCGCGATGTAACCGAGCATGGTCGCCATGTTCGGACGGATCATGCCCGCGCCCTTGCTGATGCCGGTCACGGTGACGGTAACGCCCTCGTACTGGAACTGACGGCTCGCGCCTTTTGGCAAGGTATCGGTGGTCATGATGCCGGTTGCGGCAGCAGCCCAGTTATCCACAGACAGATCATCAAGAGCGGCCTGCAAGGCGCCTTCGATCTTTTCCACAGGCAACGGCTCACCGATGACGCCGGTGGAATAAGGCAGCACAGCGCTGGCATCGACGCCTGCCAATTCTGCAAGACGGGCGCAGGTACGGGTCGCAGCCGCCAGGCCTGGCTCACCGGTGCCAGCGTTGGCGTTGCCGGTGTTGGTCAGCAGGTAACGCACCGGGCCTTGCACGCGCTGTTTGGCCAGGATGACCGGCGCTGCGCAGAACGCGTTCAGGGTGAACACGCCGGCAACACTGGAACCTTCGGCACATCGCATGACTACAACGTCCTTGCGACCCGGGCGTTTGATGCCGGCAGAAGCAATACCCAGTTCAAAACCGGGAACCGGGTGCAATGTAGGCAAAGGACCAAGACCAACAGCCATGAGTGCGCTCCTTGAGCAGTATCTGCGCCGTCCGCATCGGTACGGCAATCTAATGAAAAAACGCCGCGACGGGTAAGCCGGTCGCGGCGCGGGTATTACAGTGTCAGAGCCTTAACCGATCTGGCCGTGACAGTGCTTGAACTTCTTGCCTGAACCACACCAGCACAGCTCGTTGCGGCCCAGTTTCATGTCGTTGCGAACCGGCGAGGGAGCAGCGGCAACCGCTACGTCACCACCCTCTTCAACCAGTGCTGGCTGATCGAGACCTGGCGCTTCGGCATGTTCGAACTGCATGCGCTTGGCGAGCTCTTCGGATTCGCGACGCAGACGCGCCTCTTCTTCCTCCGGGTCTTCGCGACGAACCTGGACATGGGACAGCACGCGAATGGTGTCGCGCTTGATGGAATCCAGCAGCTCCTGGAACAGGGTGAAGGACTCGCGCTTGTATTCCTGTTTCGGGTTCTTCTGTGCATAACCGCGCAGGTGAATACCGTGACGCAGGTGATCCATGGTCGACAGGTGGTCTTTCCACAGGTCGTCCAGCACGCGCAGCAGGATCTGCTTCTCGAAAGTCCGCAGGGCCTCGGCGCTGGCCTGATCTTCCTTCTCGGAGTAGGCCACCAGCAGCTCTGCCAGAATCTTCTCGCGCAGGGTTTCTTCGTGCAGGTGATCGTCTTCGTCGAGCCATTGCTGGATCGGCAGCTTCACGGCGAAATCGCTGTTGAGCGAAGCTTCCAGACCGGCGACATCCCACTGCTCGGGCAGCGATTGCGGCGGAATGTGCTGGCTGATCAGGCTGCTGAGCACTTCTTCACGGAAGTCGCTGATGGTGTCACCGATGTTGGTGGCTGCCAGCAGGCTGTTACGCATGTGGTAGATCACTTTACGCTGCTCGTTGGCAACATCGTCGAACTCGAGCAATTGCTTGCGGATGTCGAAGTTGCGACCTTCCACCTTGCGCTGGGCCTTTTCGATAGCGTTGGTCACCATGCGGTGCTCGATCGCTTCGCCGGACTGCATGCCCAGGGCTTTCATGAAGTTCTTCACCCGGTCGGAGGCGAAGATGCGCATCAGGCTGTCTTCAAGCGACAGATAGAAACGGCTGGAACCGGTATCGCCCTGACGACCGGCACGACCACGCAGCTGGTTGTCGATACGACGCGATTCATGGCGCTCGGAAGCGATGACATGCAGGCCACCCGCCTCGATCACCTGCTGATGGCGTTTCTGCCAGTCGGCCTTGATCTGGGCGATCTGCTCGGGGGTCGGGTCATCGAGGTTGGCAACTTCGACTTCCCAGTTGCCGCCCAGCAGGATGTCGGTACCGCGACCGGCCATGTTGGTGGCGATGGTCAGTGCACCCGGACGACCGGCCTGGGCAATGATTTCCGCTTCCTTCTCGTGGAACTTGGCGTTCAGGACCTTGTGATCGATACCTTCCTTCTTGAGCAGGTTGGACATGTGCTCGGAAGTTTCGATGGTCGCCGTACCCACCAGAACCGGACGGTTCTCTGCCAGACAGGCCTTGATGTCCGCAACGATTGCCGCGTACTTCTCTTCCGCCGTCAGGTAGACGAGGTCGTTGAAGTCCTTGCGCGCCAGCGGCTTGTTCGGCGGAATGACCATGACCGACAGGTTGTAGATCTGGTGGAATTCGAACGCTTCGGTGTCCGCTGTACCGGTCATGCCGGACAGCTTGGTGTACAGACGGAAGTAGTTCTGGAACGTGGTCGAAGCCAGGGTCTGGCTTTCGGCCTGGATGTTCAGGTTTTCCTTGGCTTCGATGGCCTGATGCAGGCCTTCGGACAGGCGGCGGCCCGGCATGGTACGACCGGTGTGCTCGTCGACCAGCAGGATCTGACCGTCCTGGACGATGTATTCGACGTTGCGGTTGAACAGCGTATGAGCGCGCAGACCGGCATAGACGTGGGTCAGCAGACCCAGGTTGTGCGCCGAGTACAGGCTTTCGCCCTCAGCCAGCAGACCGGCTTCGGTGAGCAGTTCTTCGATGAACTGGTGACCGGCTTCGTTCAGCTCGACCTGACGGCTCTTCTCGTCGATGGTGTAATGGCCCGGCTTGGTGACCTGCCCTTCCACTTCTTCGATATGGCGCTCGAGGCGCGGAATCAGACGGTTGATCTCGGTGTACAGACGCGAGCTGTCTTCAGCCTGACCGGAAATGATCAGCGGCGTACGGGCTTCGTCGATGAGAATCGAGTCGACTTCGTCGATCACACAGAAGTTGAGTTCGCGCTGGAACTTGTCTTCCATGCTGAACGCCATGTTGTCGCGCAGGTAGTCGAAACCGAATTCGTTGTTGGTACCGTAAGTGATGTCGGCAGCATAGGCGGCGCGCTTCTCTTCCGGTGGCTGGAATGGCGTGACGATCCCTACGGTCAGGCCGAGGAATTCGTACAGCGGACGCATCCAGTTGGCGTCACGACGTGCCAGGTAGTCGTTCACGGTCACAACGTGCACGCCCTTGCCGGACAGTGCGTTCAGGTAAACCGCGAGCGTACCCACCAGAGTTTTACCTTCACCGGTACGCATCTCGGCGATCTGACCTTCGTGCAGGGTCATGCCGCCGATCAACTGGACGTCGAAGTGGCGCATACCCATGACACGCTTGCCCGCTTCACGCGCAACCGCGAAAGCTTCTGGAAGGAGCTTATCGAGGGTCTCGCCTTTGGCTATGCGGGCCTTGAACTCTTCGGTCTTGGCACGCAGTTGCTCGTCCGAAAGGGCCACCATTTGCTCTTCGAAGGCATTGACGATCTGTACCGTCTTGAGCATGCGTTTGACTTCACGCTCGTTCTTGCTTCCAAAAAGTTTTTTTAACAAAGGCGCAAACATATCGACAGGATCTTCCACACATAGGAATGGAGGGCGGCCCCGTGAGTCGCCCGTGCAGCCTTATGGCCGCATGCGAACGAGCATTCTACCCGGAAACGGTGGTGAGGAAAGTGGCGTTATTCCACGATGCTGGCACAGCGCTGTTACGGGGCAGTCTTACAATGGGGCCATTATTCAGCACTTCAACCCTTAAAGGGCCGAAGTTACTCGTTGATTTGTATATAAAAGCACGGAAAGCTCGCCGAACGAAGCTGCAAGAGCGCTTTCTGTTAACATGAAGACTTTGTCATCCCCCTCCGGCATCGTATCCATGGCCTTTCGTCCCCTCACTGCCAGAGCCCCCGCAGTCCTGCTGCGAGACGCCAAGCCGCTCAAGGCAATCTTTCGCCATGCCGAGCGTCTGAGCCACCTTCAGCGCCTGCTCGAAAGCCAGTTACAGCCTGCCGCCCGGGAACACTGCCATGTGGCTTCGTGGCGCGAAGGCACCCTGTTGCTGATCGTGACCGACGGCCACTGGGCCACACGCCTGCGCTATCAGCAAAAGCGCCTGCAGCGGCAATTGGTCGCTTTCGACGAATTCGCCAGCCTGATGCGGATTGTCTTCAAGGTACAGCCTCCCACCGTGCCCAGGGGTGCCGTCGGTCATACCATCGACCTGTCGCCCGCAGCAGCGGAAAGCATCCAGGCCACCGCAGAAGGGATCAGCGACCCGAAACTGCGCGCCGCACTGGAGCGTCTGGCCAGTCACGCCAGGGACAAGAAGTAAGCGTCAGCGCCTGCCCAAAACCGTTTCAAATTGCGACGAACCCGCCTTGAGCAGCCCGGCCTGAATCAGCAACGGTGCCACCATCGCCGTCGGCTCGACCTGACCGCTCACCTTCATCCGATGGGCGACAGGTTCCAGTCCGACCTCGAAACGATGCTCGCCTTCACGCCGGACATCGGCCAGGAGTTTCAATCCGTCCCGGCACTCAAGCACAAGTTGAGCGTTGCCCAATACCACCATCCACGGCGACAGCACGGCCAGATCCCGGCCCTGCAGACTCCCGTCACCGGACGTGCATTGCGCGCCACGCCCCTGCATCAGCAAACGCCCTTGCCAGCGCCCATCCACCACCACGTAAGTCGTGGCCGGCGTGACGAGACTGCCTGCGGGCGCAAGCTCTGCACGCCACGCCCAGGGCCAGCCTTGTACCTTGAGTTCCCAGGCCTGCTGCTGAAATCCGGCGCTCACCCGGCCTTGCCCTGACCAGGGCCGCAGGTCCCAGCTCACAGGCCCGACGCTCCCCGACTGCTCGGCTCGCCCGTGCCACACAGTCCCGGCAACGCCCTGCGGCTGCCAGCCAGGTGCCCACGGAACGAAGCGGGACAGAAAAGCGGCGGGCATATTCAGCAAAAGCGTCACGGCAAACACCAGCGCGCCGAACATCCATGACTTTCGTCTCATGGAAGCCTCCCGGCACGCCCCACATCCAGGCTGAACACCAGCCCCTGATGACCTTGTTCGAGACTCCAGCGCAGCGGTCGCCCGCCTCGCTCCTGAATGCTGTGCATCAGTTGGGTCAGAGGTTCGGCCCGACTCAGTTCACCTTGCAACTGCCAGATATCGCCGCGCTGTTCGACCCGTGTCAGTACCAGCCCCCGGGCACTGGCCAGCGCCTGCCAGTATTCGGCAGTAAACGCCGGGCCGGGGCTCAATGCCCTGGCCTGCTGTGCCAGAAGCGGCCATTGCCGCAGATCCTTGCCCCAAGTCAGCACAGGGCGACCGATCAGCACCAGCGATAACGTCAGGATCACGACCCAACCCGCCAACAGCGCGTAACGCCGGGCAGGCGGCAAGGCGGCGAAGGCGTTTGAAGCCCTCTGAATCAATGCATTCATGGCTGCCCATCCAGATTGAAATTGAGCGTCAGCAGGTCGGTCTTTTCGTTCGCTTCAACGCTGACCTTCGCCCCTACTGCCTTGGCCATGGCCTGCCAGTGAGTCGTGTCGGGAGGCAAAGCCTTGCCACTCAACACCAGCCTCAGGGTTCGCCCGTCGAAATAAGTGCCGGACACGCCCCAGTCTTTCTGGCTGTCGAGCCACAGCGTCATGGCCTGTTCCAGCTCGACGATCTGCTGCTGACGACTTCGCCAGTCGCTCTGATCGGACTGCAGACGAGACAACACCCGTGCCGCTTGCCGGGCGCTGTCGAGCGGACCGGTCAAGACTTCGACCTGAGCCTTCCAGACCGGCACCTGCTGCCAGAACTGCCACAGCGCCAGCACGCCCCAACAGAGAGCCAGCACGCCACAGACACCCGCCAGACGAGACAGGCTTCTGCCAAATGGCGATGCCTGCGATCTGGCCTTTGGACGACGAGTGCCCGAGCGCACCAACAAGTTGGGCAAACGATTCAACGCTGCCCAGCGGGCGGGCCATGGACCAGTCATTTCCTCGCTCGGCTGTCGCCAGTCCTCGGGCGGTTCACCCAGCACATCCGGCCACACCAGCCAATGCTGCATGCCGTTGTCAGCGCCGCGTATCAGGCAACGACCTTCGGGACGCGACCAGTCCAGTGTCTGACCAGCAGCCTGCGTCGGCAGCAATTGCAATTCGGCCCAAAGATAATCGGGGAATACGCCCAGTTCCTCACATTCGCTCAACCAGCGCTGAACCTGTGCACGCTCAACCACCAGCAACTCCAGATGCCCGGCGAGTCGTGACAGGCAACTGACCTGCACCTCTTCGGCAGGCTGTTGCAGCAGGTCTTCCAGCAACATCGGCCATTCATGAGGCTTGAGGCCCGGTGGCGCAGGCACCTGGAAATGGCTGCACTGCGCAGCCGGCATGACCAACGCGAGGGTGTCCTGCAGATAATGCGCAGGCGGCGGCCAGTCGCCCTGCTCATCTCCCGGCAGACGCCGCCATTGCCAGACCCCAGTGGCAGCAGGGCGCAGCAGCAACCAATGACGCTGCGCACGGCGTTTGAGATTCAAGCGTTCAAAGATCATGGGCGGCTATCGGGCAAGCTGAAGGTGCAGACATAAGGCGCTCCATGACGCTCGAATTCGAGTCGCACGCCCCGGTCGGGCTGCAGTGCGACGGTGGAAGGGAACGCCAGCCAGCGGGTCCCCTGATAAAAACTGAAACCGACCTTGTCGACCTCATCCAGATATTCGCGACGCTCCCACTCGGGTGCGCCAACGGCATACAGGTCAGGCGAAGTCCACAGACTCAAACGCCGCTCCCGAGAGTTGAACTCCAGCCGTTGCCGCTGCGATCTCGACTGGCCTGCGGCCTCGGGCCAGGCGCTCATGGCGACCCAGCCCAACCGATTCGCAGCCGGGTCCCAGTCGAGCCAGCTCATCGGCAACGGCAGGCGTTTTTCATACAAGCGACGCAGCACCAAGCCATCGAAACGACGCTCCAGGGCCAGGCAGAACTCCAGCACCAGCGGCTCGTTACCCGGTTCGGCCAGACGCTCGCGAACCTTGATCCAACCGTTCACCAGCGCGGCCAGCACCACCCCGACGACCGCCGTCAGCGCCATGGCCACCAGCAACTCGATCAGGGTCAAACCGCGCTGGCCAATGCTCATGGCCGCACCAGAAAGACGGTGTAATGTCCCAGCGGCTCGCGCTCGTCACGGGCAGCGAACAGCGCCAACTCACCCCGACGCAGGTTCTGCACACCGGTCATGCCCAGATCCATCCGCCAGTAACAAACCCTGTCGCCCTGCTGCAATTCGCCGCTGACCTTGCTGATCTGCGGCCAGTAGCGCTCGACACCGAAACGCGCCTCCAGCTCACGGGCACACAGGGCACCGAGTCGATGCTGCTGAACGGCCTGATGCACGCTGATGCGCTGGCGCAACATCTGACTGACCATCATGGTCATGACCGCCGCAATGCCCAGCGCCACCATCACTTCCAGCAGGGTAAAACCGCGCTGGTGCCTCATGGCAGACGAACCTGAGTCAGGCTGTTATCCGTGCGCCACTCCCAGCGCTGCCGACCTTCGGGCCATTGCCAGTTCAGGTTCACTGCGGCGCTCACACCCGATGGCGTGAATAGCACGCGGGGCTCGTCGGACACCGGCCAGTCCGCCAGCAAGCCTTGGGGCCAGGGCTTCAAGCGCCTTGAATCGACGACCCAGCGGGTTTGCCCCTGGCTGCGCTCCAGATGAACAAACTCCGGCTGCCGACCATTCCAGCGCATTCCCGATACCTGCCCGCTATGTCGGGCCTGGGCCGCTTGAGTGCGAGCCTCGGCAGCCAGTTGTTCCAGGGCCTGCTGCATCGGAGCATGGCCTGAATCCAGCCAGGCCACGCTCAAGGCACTGAACAGGCCGATGATCAGCAACACCACCAGCATCTCCAGCAGGGAAAAGCCCCGTGAAACCTTCACGCCTAGAGGTTCCAGTTGCCGATATCGCCATCGGTGCCTTCCCCGCCCTGCACGCCATCGGCTCCCAGCGAGTAGATATCGATGCGTCCGTGCTCACCGGGCGCACGATAGTGATACGGGTTGCCCCACGGGTCCGCCGGCAGACGACGGATGTAGCCATCGGCCCGCCATGAACGTGCCAGTGGCTCGACCGAGGGCGCGCTGGTCAGGGCCGCAAGGCCTTGCTCGCTGGTCGGATAGCGCAGGTTGTCGAGGCGATACATGTCCAGCGCCTGCTCAAGAGTGGACAGGTCGGCCAGGACTTTCTGACGCATGGCCTTGTCCTGATTGCCGAGAACGCTGGGGGCAACCACGGCGATCAACAGACCGATGATGAAAATCACCACCATGATTTCCATCAGCGTGAAGCCACGTTGGCGGCGAGAGGCAGACTTGGGCATAAGACGGTTCTCCATGAGTCAGAAAGTGAGTCCCTGGTTGAGTTGCATGATCGGCAACAGCACGGCCAGGACGATGAACAGCACCACGGCACCCATCAGCAGAATCATCAAGGGCTCGAACAAGGCCATGAGCATGTCCACATGCCGGGTGAAACTGCGTTCCTGGTTGTCCGCCACCCGTTCGAGCATGTCCGGCAAGGTCCCGCTGGCCTCGCCGCTGGCGACCATGTTGAGCAGCAATGGCGGAAAATAACCGGCGGCGTTGAGGGCGCGATGCAGGCTGACGCCGCCCTCGACCTGTTCACGGACGGTTTCCAGCGCCCGATGCACTTCGCGATTGCCCACGGTGGCAGTGGCCACTTGCAGGGCTTCGAGCAACGGCACGCCGCTGCCCACCAGAATTGCCAGACTGCGGGCCAGTCGTGCGCTTTCCAGCACCGTCAGCAACGGACCGGCCTTGGGCAGGCGCAACAGGCTGCGGTCCAGGCGCAATCGCCAATGGGCCTTGCGCAGCAGCAAACCCGCCCCCATCGCGGCCAGCAGTCCCAGCACCAACAACCAGGGACCGACACGCACCAACCCTTCGCTGATACCGATCAGCAATTGGGTAATCAGCGGCAGGCTCTGCCCGGTATGGCTGAACTGCTCGGTGAGCTTGGGCACCACGAATGTCATCAGGCCAATCACCACCGCCAGCGATACCAGCATCAGTACCGCCGGGTAGATCATTGCAGTGCGCGCCTTGTGCCGCTGGCGCTGGACTTGTTCGAGGTGCTCGGCAAGACGCTCCAGCACCGGTGCCAGCTTGCCGGAGCGCTCGCCCGCCTCCACCAGCGCGCAATACAGCCCGTTGAACAAACCGCCTTGCCGACGCAGGCTCTGGGCCAGACTGTGGCCTTCCCCGAGCGCACCGCGCACAGCCACCAGCAGGTTGCGAATCGCAGGTTCGGCCAGTTGTCGTTCGAGTGTCGCCAGGGCATCCACCAACGCAATCCCGGCACTGAGCAACGTCGCCAACTGGCGCGTCAGCTCGCACAACTGGGTGTGGTTGAGGCGCTGGCCGCATGGGCTGGGTGAAGCCGGGCCTTGAATCTGCAAGTCCCGGGCGAACAGACCTTGCTCACGCAAAAGCTGTCGGGCATGCCGCTCGCTTTCTGCCTGGAGGCTGGCTTTGCGCGTGCGGCCTGCCGAGTCGAGAGCCTGATAGCGATAGGTCGGCATCGGTCAGCCCCGTACCGCGCGCAAGACCTGCGCCAGGCTGGTCTCACCTCGTCGCAGGCATTCGGTGGCCATGGCCGCCAGACTCTGGCGCTTGTCGGCCAGGTAGTCTTGCATCGCGACCTCACTGGCACCGTCGTACAGCAAGGCAATCAGGCCCGCATCCAGTTCGATGAATTCGTACAAGCCCATACGCCCGTCATAGCCGCTGCCCTGACAAGCGTCGCAGCCTTGTGGGTGAAAGCTTTCGGTAAGCCCGGCCAATTCCGGCCACAGCATCCGCTCGGCGTCCTGCAAGGGTTGCGCAACGGCGCAATGACACAGCCGACGCACCAGCCGCTGGGCCAGCACGCCCTTGAGGGTCGAAGCGATGAGGAAAGGTTCGATGCCCATGTCCCGCAAGCGAGTCACTGCGCCCACGGCGCTATTGGTATGCAGGGTGGACAGCACCAGATGCCCGGTCAGACTGGCCTGCACGGCGATCTGGGCGGTTTCCCTATCACGGATTTCGCCCAGCATGATGACGTCCGGGTCCTGACGCAGAATCGCTCGCAGGCCATTGGCAAAAGTCATTCCGGCCTTGGGGTTGATCGCGGTCTGACCGATACCGGTGATCGCGTACTCGACCGGGTCTTCCACCGTGAGAATGTTGCAGGAGCCATCGTTGAGGCTGTTCAGGCTGGCGTAGAGCGTGGTGGTCTTGCCCGAGCCGGTCGGGCCGGTACTGAGCACGATGCCGTTAGGGCGTTGCAGGCAGGCTCGCAGTCCCTGCTCCACTTCAAATGGCATGCCGAGATTGCCCAGATCCAGCAGGCTCGCCTGCTTGTCCAGAACCCGCATCACCACGCGTTCACCATGAATGCCCGGCAAGGTCGAGACGCGAATGTCCACTTCACGCCCCGCCGAGCGCAGGGTAATCCGGCCATCCTGGGGCTGACGCTTTTCGGCGATATCCAGCCGGGCCATGACCTTGATCCGCGACACCAGCATCGTCGACAGCGCCCGCGGCGGACGCAGCACTTCGCGCATATGCCCGTCGATGCGCAGGCGAATCACCAGGCTCGCTTCGAAAGTTTCCACATGAATATCCGAAGCCCGCAAGCGCAACGCTTCGCCGAACAGACCGTTGATCAGGCGAATGACCGGCGCGTCGTTATCGTTCTCCAGCAGGTCTTCGATCTTCGGCAGTTCGCTCATCAGGCTGTCGAGGTCGACCTGCTCGCCAATGCCATCGATCAGCGCAGCAGTGGCCGACTCGCCGGCCTGATACAGCTCACCGAGCCGGGTTTCATAATCCTGGGTCGAAAGGTGTTCAACGGTGCTCGGCACACCATGCACCCGCATCACTTCCTGCAGGGTGTCGGTGTCGCTGCCAGCCCTCAGCCATAGCTGCCAGCCCGCGTCGCCCGGCACCCTGGCCACACCGGTCTGGCGTGCAAGGCGATACGGCAGCAGCGCGTTCACCATGCGCCCTGCTCCAGGCGCTCGCGGCTGGCCGGAAACAATTGCAGCAGCGGATCCCCCTCGCTTGCACCCGGCAGCGCCAACGAGGTGCTGGCCTTGAGGTTGCGATATTTCTCGCTGCTGAGCTGAGCCAGCGTCTCGCCGTCGCGCACGATGCGCGGGCGGATGAATACCATCAGGTTCTGTTTGACCCTTTGGGTCGAGTCGGAGCGAAACAGTCGCCCCAGCCCTGGAATATCACCCAGCAATGGCACCCGCTGATCGCTGGTGGTGGACTCGTCACCGATCAGCCCGCCCAGCACCACCAGCCCGTTATCCTCGACCATGACCTTGGTCTTGATCTCGCGCTTGTTGGTGATGACATCGCTGGCCGTGGTGCTGTCGGCAATCGACGAAACCTCTTGCACGATGTCCAGGCGCACGGTGTTGTCGATGTTGATCTGCGGCTTGATGCGCAGCTTCACACCCACTTCCTTGCGCTCGATGGTCTGGTAGGGGTTGGCGTTGTTCTGGGTCACCGAACCGGTCACGAACGGCACTTCCTGCCCGACCAGAATCGACGCTTCGGCGTTGTCCAGCGTGAGCAAGGTTGGCGTCGACAGGAGATTGAAACCGCTCTGGCTTTTCAGGGCATTGAGCAAGGCCAGAAAATTCAGCCCGCCCCCGCTCAGGTTGCCGACACCTGCCGTCACACCCTGAACACCGGCCAGCAATTGCCCGAGGCCTGCCGTGTCCCCGGACTGCACCAGCGATCCAACGCTAGTGACGCTCGGCGCATTGCCGCTGAAATTGATCGCGCCGCCACCGAAGTTGTTGCCCTGAAACAGCCATTGCACACCCAGTTCCTGAGCGCGGGTGTCCGACACTTCGGCAATGATGGCTTCGACCACCACCTGGGCACGCCGAATATCCAGTTGCTCGACGATGCTGCGATAAGCCGTCAATTCACTGTCCGGCCCGACCATCACCACCGCGTTGGTGCCTTCCTCGTATTCCATGCGGATGCCCGAAGTGCTGACCGGCAGGGATTTCTCGCTTCCCTGGGCAGAGGATGTCGGCGCTGCGATGTCCTGACTGAGGCCGCGCAGGACCTTGACCACTTCCGACGCATTGGCATGACGCAGGTAGATCACCACGGTATTGGCGTTGTGTTGCGGGTCGTAGGGCTTATCCAGTTGCTTGAGCAAGGCTCGCACACGGGCGCGACTGTCGGTACTGCCACGCACCAGCAAGGCATTGCTGCGCGGGTCGGCCACCACTTGCGCGCTGTCGGCACCCTGCTCGCGCGCCAGCAGGCGGGTGACCAGTTGCGCGGTGTCATTGGCATTGGCATTTTTCAGCGGCAGCACTTCCAGCGGTTCCTGGCTGACCTGGTCGAGCTGAACCAGAAGGCTGTCGATACGATCCAGGTTGCTGCGCCAGTCGGTAATCACCAACAGATTGGCCGAAGGGTACGGCGTGATCACTCCCACCCGAGGATCGATCAACGGCTTGAGGATATTGAGCATCTGCTCGCTGGCAGCATTGCGCACGTTGAACACGCGGGTCGCCATACCATCGTTGGCCTGCGACGCATTGCGGCCTGCCTCCACCGGCACGGGTTCCAGGCGAGCGGCCTGATCCGGGACGATCTTCACGCTGCCGTTTGGCAGGTCCACCGCCGCAAAACCCTGGGCGCGCAGTTGAGCCAGAAAAATATCGTAGATTTCTTCACTGCCCAGCATCTCGCTGCTGCGCACCGTGACCTTGCCCTTGACCCGCGGATCGATGATGAAGGTGGTATGGGTGATACGCGAGACGCTGTCGATGAACTCGCTGAGTTCGGTATCGACAAAGTTGACCTCATACAGCGGTTCCTCTTCGGCACTCACACCGCTCAGGGTCAGAGCACACAGCAGAAGAGCAAGACGCAGCGGTTGCTTGAGACGAGTGGAGGTCATTGCTTATCCCTGTTGCTTGAAGCCGAAGTAAGGCCGTTGCGCGGGCCATGGCAAACGTTCGAGCTTGCCGTTGTTGTCGAACACCATGCCCAGCTCATCGATGTCATGCAGAGAAACGCCAGGTACCAGTTTCTGGCCACGACCCAGGGTGCGCTGGCGCTGCTCGAAGCGCAGCACCACCACCGTGGCGCTCAGGGGAATCGCCTTGAAGCTGCCCAGGTATTCGATGCCCAGCGTGGTCAGGGGCAATTCATTGCTGAGGACGGGACCGGCGCGCCAGTGGCTGCTCAACAGACCGGCCACTGGAGCCATCGGTGCCCTGTCGGTGGCCGGTTGCGCCAGACCATGCCAGGCCTGCAACACACACTGCGCCGCCAGCCAGCCGATCAGCATCACCAGCAGCATATGGCTCGCCCAGACCAGACGAATCATGCGGCAGACTCCCGTGGATGCCAGCCGGGATGTCCCTGTACGTAACGCATCTTTGGCAAGTGCAAGGGTGCGATGCGCCAGTCGACAGAACGCTCGCGCAGCCAGGCTTCAAGGTGCTGCCAGAGCGGCTGACCGGCCTGGGCATCGAAACCCAGGCCAAAGGTGCGGCACTGCCCGGCGGGTTCGCTCACGCCACTGACCCGCTTGCCGCCCGCGCTATAAGTGACCTCCCATGGCTGGCCCATCCAGCGCGGCAGATCCTGACTGTTGTCCAGCAGCAACATATCGCCAAACATTTGCTCGGCGACGTTCTCAAGCACCCTGGGAACCTGCTTCGCGGGCACATTCACCACCGGGGCCGGATAGCTGCCGGTCAGGCTGATCAGGTGTTCGCGAGTAATCATCTGCCCTTGCGCCAGCGGACTGTCGTAGCGCAGGCCCGGCAGCAGCACGGAGCTGTCGGGACGCTCGGCCAAGGCCTCATGCAGCAAGCGGTCCCAACTGCCGCCGCGCACATCCCGACGCCAGAGGTTTTCCGGCGCACGGGCCAGCGGCTCGTCAAGCCAGCCGGCATGGGCAGCGCGTTGCTGTTGAATGATCTGCCGAATGTGCTGGGCCTGGGCCTGATCTGCCGCCGACAAAGTGCTTTCCAGCGCCGGGTGAAAACGCGCTGTGAACTGCCACTGCCCCGCGCTCTGCTGGCAACGAATGCGAAAGGCTCCGCTGGCCCGGGTCCCACCCAATACCACCGGCACTCGCTTGCCAGAGGCTTGCATGATTTCCACGGGCTGCGGCCAGAGATCCTGACCGCGGGCGCAAAGGACCATGTCGATCTGCGACAGGCGCTCGGCCAGCCAGATCCCCGGCCCGGTGCCGACATCGGCCAGGGCAATCAGCAGATCGGCATCGGCCCGGGCACGCTCAAGTGTCGGCTGCAGGCTGTCGTGCCATTGTTTGAGGGACAGTTTCTGATCGCGGGCGTAAGGGTCGGTAATGCCGACAACCGCGATGCGGATTCCGCCGCGACGAAAGAAAGCCACGGCCTCGGTGCCCAGGCGCTGACCGACATCCGCAGCCAGGTCTGCGCCCAGAACCGGATGCCCGAACTGACGATACAGACCGGCACACTGCTGCGGCCAGAGCAGACGCTCATCGCTGCTGACCCGCACTTCGGTTCCCAACAATGCGCTGCCTTGAACGCCGGACTTTCCCTGAGTCAGATAAGCCAGGCCACTGCCATTCCAGCATTGCCCGTTCTCCAGCGTGAGGCTGTTGCCCTCACCCGCTTCGCTGCGCAAACGCTGCAGCAATGCGCCCAGCACTGGATAGCCACCGGTTTCGATGTGCTGGCTCAGGCTGGCGTCGAGCAGGCCGTTGATTGAGGTTTGATCGGGTGCATGAACCCGGGCATTGGCTCCCGTGATCCAGGGGGCCTGACCGATACGGGTCGCCGGCCCGAGATGTGTGGCGGGAACCACCGGTTTGCCTGGCTGACGAGCATCCAGAGTGTCGGCCACATACAGCAGATCGACGTAGCTGCCACTGGCCACAGGACCTTTGTACTGAAGGCTTGAGCAGGCTGACAGCAACGGCGCCATGGCACCCGCCGTCATCCATCCCAACACATCGCGCCGCGCCATTGAAGCCATTGTTCTTGTGTCCTGAGGCGAATCCTTCACAGGGGCGGCATATTGGCGATGGAAAATGACAGTTTGATGGCAGATTTTTAACCTCGGCCCTGACGCCTCTCTCTGTAACAAAATGAAATAACTACGACGATTTTCAGACACTTTCTTAATAAAACTGCCAATGAATCATCACACTCGGCTTCTACAGTCCCGGTTCCTTTTCCAAACCTATTTCATAAAAAGGACCTGATGAATGAGTCGTAATACCGGCGATAACCAGAACCGCAACCTGAGTACCAACGAGCCGCTGTCGTCCGTGCTGGACACTTATCTGAGCCGTCGCAGCGTGGTACGTGGCGGGCTGGGTGCTGCCATTGCCATGATTGCGGGCGTCGGGCTGACCGGTTGCTTCGACAGTGGCAGCGATTCGAATGACGACCCGGCACCGACACCTGCTACGCCAGAGAGCTTGAAGCTGGGCTTTACTTCGATCCCGGGCTCGCGCACCGACGCTGTCACCGTGGCCGCCGGTTATACCGCTCATGTACTCGCCCCATGGGGCACGCCGTTGAGCAATCTCGCCAACCCCTGGAAAAGCGACGGCAGCAACACCTCTACCGATCAGGCCAACTCCATGGGCATGCACCACGACGGCATGCATTACTTCCCCATCAACGGCAGTTCCACCGACGGCCTGCTGGCGATCAACTTCGAATACATCGACCAGAACGCCCTGCACCCGTCCGGCCCGACCCTGGTTGGCGGCGTTCGCCCGGCAGAAGAAGTACGCAAGGAAATCAACGCCCATGGCGCGGGCGTGGTGCGCATCAGCAAGGTCGGCAACCGCTGGCAGGTGGTGGAAAACGATCCGTTGAACCGTCGCTTCACCACTGCTTCGGTGATGAACCTGTCCGGCCCGCTCAAGGGCACCGATCACGTCAAGACCGTGTTCTCCACCGACGGCAGCCAGACTCGCGGCACCAACAACAACTGCGGCAACGGCTACACGCCTTGGGGCACGTACCTGACCTGTGAAGAAAACTGGCCGGGGATTTTCGTCAACAGAGGCACTCGTCCGGCAGACCAGGTGCGTATCGGCATCGCCACCTCGAACGGCAACTATCGCTGGGAAACCGCCGCAGGCGATGCTTCAGAGGTCAACGGCGAGTTCACCCGTTTCAACATCACCCCGTCCGGCGCCACCGCCACGGACGATTACCGCAACGAAGCCAGCACCTATGGCTATATCGTTGAAATCGACCCGTATAACGCCAGCACCCTGCCAGTAAAACGCACCGCTCTTGGCCGCTTCCGTCACGAAGGCTGCTGGCCGGGCCTCACCACTCCCGGCAAACCGGTGGTGTTCTACATGGGCGACGACTCGCAGAATGAATACCTCTACAAGTTCGTTTCCACTGCCCTGTGGGACGCAGCCGACGCCAACCCGAGCGATCGCCTGGCCACCGGCGCCAAGTACATGGACAGCGGCAAACTCTATGTCGCCCGCTTCAATGCCGACGGCAGCGGCAACTGGCTGCTGCTCGACGTAGCCACCGCCACGACCGACAGCAGCACCCTGGGTGCCAAGTTCACCGACCTGCCGGGCATCATCCTCAACACCCGTGGTGCAGCGGATGCAGTAGGTGCCACACCGATGGACCGCCCGGAGTGGACGGCCGTCAACCCGCTCAATGGCGACGTGTACCTGACCCTGACCAACAACACCAGCCGCACCACGGCCAACGCTGCCAACCCACGGGTCAACAACAGACACGGGCACATCATCCGCTGGCATGATGCGGACGATCTGGTGTCGTTCACCTGGGACATCTTTGTCTTTGGTGCCAACGCTTCCGGTACGGCAGATATCAACCGCTCCGGCCTGACCGAACTGAACCAGTTCGCCAGCCCCGACGGCATGAGCTTCGATAGCCGCGGCGTGCTGTGGATCCAGACCGACAACGGCGAATCCACCATCACCAGCTACACCAACGACCAGATGCTGGCGGTCATCCCCACCAACATGGTCGATGCCCAAGGCAAACAGATCCCGGTCAATGCCCAGAACCAGGGCGACCTGCGCCGCTTCTTCGTCGGCCCCAATGGCAGCGAAGTCACCGGCCTGGCCTTTACGCCGGACAACAAGACCCTGTTCCTCAACATCCAGCACCCCGACAACTGGCCATCGACCGATGTAGCAACCGACGTGACCGTCGGAACCGTACGGCCACGCGCTTCAACCGTGGTGATCCAGCGTGCTGATGGAGGCGATCTGGCGGTGTAGTTGGGGAATAGAGCTGCAAGTGGCAAGCTACAAGCTGCAAGTGAACGTGGTGACTTGCGGCTTGTAGCTTGTAGCTTGTAGCTTAAATCTTCCCCGCCTTACGCTCCCTTACCACCATCTCTTGAGCCGGCACGCGGCTGTGCCATTTCACGATGCCCAGGGCTTCGGCGCGGTATTGGCTGTGAAATGTCTGGCCATCCAGCTCCACTTCGATCTGCAACAGGAAGTGGTCGCCATTGAGCAGTAACCCCTCGCTCAGTCGGGCGAAGGCTTCATCGTCCATGGCGCCCATGGCCTGACGCAAGGCGCTGGCATCCAGATAGCCACCGGCAGGCCTGCCACTGATCAGGCGGGTCAGTTGCGAGCGCTCGACCTGCCCCTCGTACAAAGCCTCCAGCAAGGGCAACTCACTGAGATTCAGGGCATTGGCATTCAACCGCCAACCCGTGGTTTCCGGCAATGCGCACAGCTGTGGATAACGTTGCTCACGCTGGTTGTCGGCAGGTAGCAGCAGATTCAGCTCGCTGATATCGACCATCGACTGATTGGCCGCCAGACGCGGTGGCGAAGCGCGCAGGTATTCGTTGTTCTCTGCCCCCTGCAGACTGCTCTGGTGATCGGTGTCTATCCAGTCGGTCAGGCTCTGGGCCAACCGCTCAGCCTGCATATCCGCACCCAGCAGATAAACCAGCTGCTTTTGCGCACGCTCGGCTTCAGGTCCGATCAGGCTGTTGACGTTGAAGCAGCGGTGCAAATCGACAATCCGGATACTCGCCTTGCCGCCCTTGAAGTCATAGCTCAAAGGCTGCCCGCGCAAGGCCTGCCAGAACAGCGGACTGGCACGCCACAGCGGATCCTTGAGCGCCTGCCCGGTAAAGGCCAAGGCCGCCTTTTCAATGGACCGCGCCTGCACACGCTGCTGTAACAGACGCACGCTGTCCACTTCCTGCCTTCCCTGCTCGACCATCCAGGCCAGCCCTGCGGCCAGCATGGCCAGTGCGACCAGCACCATCAGCAGCGCCGCACCTTGTTGTCGGTTTCTCGTCATCGTCCAGCCTTGGGTTTAAACGCAAGACGCCAGTCAACACCGACAATGTTTCAGGCAAGTGGCAGATGGCTGAAAAGACCCTGATCGTAGCTTCCTACAAGCACATATGAATGCTTACCAGGACCATGCTGAATTCCCCAATTACTGACCAGCCAAGCCACCGTTAACCTTGCCACCGTCGTTGCAAATCAGCGACCGGGTTTGGCGACCCGATCAAGTAAACACTCCCCATCACGCCGCAGTCGCTTTATTCTGTCTGCCACCGCGTTATGGCGGCTGTGTGCGGGAGGCCTTCGGGTCTGCCGGTTTTCTACTTGCCGGTTCGCCAACCCTCACATAGCTGCCACCCCATTGTTTGGCGACAATCCATGGCAGCTTCAATCCGTGATCAAAGTAGAGTGCAACCCATGCGGAATATCGTTCCAACTCCCCCCTGCACAGACCATTTCGAAGCCACCCTTTTCGTACGCCACCACCGTATGCTGCGTGCCATCCACAGCGAAGCCCAGGCATGGTTTTGTCTTGCAGACCTTGCACGACTGATGGGCCAGACACTGGGTGAACGCTCAGCACTCAAGCTCGATGCAGATCAGCGACGGATTGTCTGGTTGCAGGCTAACGGCAAGTGGCAAAAACAATTGATGGTCAGCGAGTCAGGTGCGTTTGCGTTATTGGTTCATCACTACGTCCCCGAAAACCGGGCACTGCGACAGTGGCTGACTCATGAAGTACTGACGGTACTGCACGCACCGCAAAATATGACTCTGGATAACCCGAGGCTCAGCCATTGGCAGTGGCCAGGCACGTCATTGAGCGTGATGCAATGGCGCGATGAGCCATGGATTCGCTTGCGGGATATGCCGAATGTAGCACTGCAGACTACACGACCGGTCGAGCATGGTTTCTGGCAGAGAATGAAGGCACGTATCGACAGCAAACGACTGGCAGATTAAGCCAGACCAAAGCCTGCTCTCGAAATCCAGCCAATGACGATGAATGGCATTTGATAGCTGCCACTGACTGGCAGCCATCATCGCATTATTCCTCACCCGACCAATACCAGAGCGTATCACCCCATTTCGATTCGCTGATACGCGGCATGATTTCGCCTTGCTGGAAGTGGCGTCTTGAGTTGGCTTGGGCTGGGGTGAACCAGTAGCCGGTTTTGCTGCAGGGTTGTCCGGCCTCAAGTCGGGGGGGAGAGTTTGATTGATCATCATCCTGGTCGAAACGAGCGTACCAGCGAGCAGTGCTCTCTTCCTCAAAGCAGTTTCCATAGGGAGAGTAGGTATGCAACTGATCTGGATTGGGGATCCGCAATGATTTTACGACCCGATTCACAGCAACGTAAGCCAGGGGAGGTGGTTCGTTCTCTGCCCCCAGTTGAGGAAGTTCACCTGCACGGAGGATGAGTCCGTTTTCGTAACTCAATACCTCTACATCGCCACGGCCAGCAAAAACATGACGTAAAGAGTCTTCGCCTCCGAGTCGATCCACAAACTGCGGCCCAAGAACGGTGTACCAGTTAACCCCCTTGATGTGATCGATCAGCTCTCGCTTGAAGTTATGCACCATCGTGTCGACTTCAAGTCCGGGAAACCGTTGAGCCAGCTGAAATTCCATTGGCATGTAGCTATCGAAGTCGTAAGGCAAAACGCTGGAGAGACCGCCATAACCATGGTCCGCCCTGACCTGATTACAGAGATAAACCAGCCAGTTCTGATACCGAGCCGCGCCATCGGTTTCCTGCAAAATGGTCCAAGGCAGCGTCATTTTTATAAATGAGCGTCTCTGATCGCCATGAACCTCAAAAGAGTTCAATGCAGAAAAACTGTAGGCACCGGCCTCAGTGGCGGTTGCGGCACTGCTGACATGCCATTCATATTGCTCGTTGGGGCCAGTATCAAGAATCTTCTGAGTCGTTTTGTTGAAGTTGTCGTTTGTCAGCTTTTTATAATGGCCAACAAATTGCCCCTTCAAATGCTGACCAAACTCTTCCTTGAAACGGTCAAAGCACTCCACGACCCTTTTCTTGCTTTCAGGTGAATAGCCTTCTTTGAAATACAGCGTGGCAATCAGCCCCAATCTGATAACGGGTGTCGTATCTGGCAACTCAAAGGCCAGATTAGGGGCTTGATCTGTCAGTTTTTCTAATGTGCTCATAATCATCTCTTATCCAGCAGTAACGGCAGCGGTAGCGGCAGCCCCACCCAAAGCACTGGCCAACCAAACCCAAGATAGTTGAGCCAAACGCACAATAACCAATAGGCCAGCAACGATGGATGCGGGAATACCCGCAGCGACAACGGCGGCTCCAATGGCAAACGCAATGACTACCGTAGCTACAGCGATTCCCAACTCGATCAAAACCTGTACCCAGTCGATACTCCGAAGCATATCAAGGGTTATGTCTGTGTAACGTTGAACTTCCTTCCAGATGGCTCTCAGTTGCTCATCTGTCCAGCGTATAACCTGTGCCCCCGTTTCACTGACCCACTCCCAAGCCTTTTGGGATTCACGTCGAATCCATTCACCTTTAATTCCGAGCCAGGTTGCAGCATCCTCAAGATGTTGTTGTACTTCTTGAGAAAGCTTCCGAATACCGTTGGCTCCTTGCTCCAAAAGACTATCTACGGCCTGTTGGACCTGCTGAGTCCAGCTTTCAACATGAGCAGGCCTTGGAGTCGCTGAGGGGCCATATGCAGGCACTGGAATCGGTGCGGGCCTTGGCGGTACATCAGGATTTCTCGGAGGCAATAAGACCGGCCATTGTAGAGGATTGAATTCTCCAGTTGGCTTGTGCTCTTGGTTGTACTCGCGATCTCGCTCACGCTCACCCTTGTCGCGACAGTCACTGATTTCCAAAACAGAAAAGCGAGTCGTTCCCCCTGCAATTTCTAAATAAGCCTCCCTCTGAGCCATTCCAAGAACATCTCCCGGAAACTTCACCTCCACGACCCGTTCCAGATTATTCGGATGAGCAACGCCCTGATGATCTGGCCCTGCCTGCCCCGGCCAGCGGATACTCCGGTCTTTCACAATAATGACGTCCGGACGTCTCAGTAAGCCCTTGACCGAGTTTTTGGGAAACGGAAATAACGTATGACGCCGTAACGGATCAGGCGTCTCGTTGTCGCCAAAAAACGAAGAGCTGAGAAATGGCTTGGGCGGGAGAAATGTCATGTCAAAGCATACTTCCGCTTTGTAGTCCCAGAGAAAATCCCGACGATACTCGTCAGCTCTGATCAACCCACTCATGACCAGTTGCTTGAGTTCCAACCCGGTAACACCGCCGTCCTTTGTCTTCTTGATCGATAACTTCGGAAATCGCGATGCGTAATTCGCCTTCTCCATCAAGTAGGGCTTGTTGTCCGGGTTGGGTAATTGAGCCTCTTTGACCGTGCCCTCAATACTGGTATTAGTACAACTTTGAGGCGTCTGAGGGGCCTGGGGTGGTTGCATGACTGCCATGTCTTAGCCCTCCGAGTTGGCGTCTTTGAAGTCCAGAGTCATTTCCTTTGGAGCGCTTTCACCTGCCCTGATCAATGGTTCTTCAGGTTCAGGCTTACGAACAGGCGTCAACAGCTCCACTTCGACAGGATCAGTGCTATGGGCAAGGAAGGTCTTGCCCTCTTCATTGGTATAACCTGCGATCCGCGTACCGTCGGCCAGTTTCAGGGTGTAAGGACTCCCGACTAGAGGCTCGCCTGTTTTTTCATCCTGAAGCAGGTAGCGTGCCTTGTGACTGCGCGGAGCATTTTTAAGTAATTGCCCAAACCGGTCTTTATCAGCCAAGCCGGGCAACAGGGCCGCCAATATTCGAATACCAGTGCCCGCCCCCGGTGCCCCACCCGAATTGGTCTTCACCTGCGCCCCGCTGATGGTCACGCCACCGGCATCGAGCTTGATGAAACTCCCGCCGGCCTTGGCGGTGAACTCCATGCCGCCTTCCAGCACCACCTTGTCACCTGCG
>JAAIGF010036452.1_pt1 | contig 82993 bp, 69 predicted proteins | sample 6487441 | NCBI WGS metagenome assembly JAAIGF01 (sample SAMN13974129, study PRJNA590717) | phyllosphere metagenome | biome: pepper field; feature: multiple bacterial spot infested pepper fields; material: pepper leaves; isolation source: leaves from pepper fields | host: Capsicum annuum ...
GGAGAGCGCCGCCGCGCTGCGCGGCCTCGTGCTGCCCGTCGCCGCGATCGCGCTGTGGTGGCTCGCGGCGCGCCAGGACTGGGTCAACTCGGCCCTGCTGGTCTCCCCGGGCGACGTGCTCGCCACGGCGGCAGACCAGATCGCGAGCGGCCAGGTCTTCCTCGCCCTGGGCGCGAGCCTTGCCCGCGAACTGACCGGTTTTCTCATCGGCACCACGGGCGGCCTGCTGCTGGGTGCCTTCCTGGGCCTGTCGCCGCTCTTCAACCGCGTCGTCGGGCCAAGCTTCAACACCTTCAAGCAGATCTCGCTGTTTGCCTGGATCCCGCTGATCTCGGTGTGGTTCGGCCTGGGCGACGTCGCCAAGGTGGTGTTCCTGTCGCTGGCAGCGCTGGTGCCCGTCGTGGTGAACACGTGCGACGGCATCCGCAACACGCCCCCCGCCCTGCTCGAGGTGGCGCGCGTGTATGGCTTCACGCGCTGGCAGACCGTCACGCAGGTCATCCTGCCCGCGGCGGTGCCCGCCATCTTCACCGGCATCTACCTGGCACTGATCTATTCGTGGCTTGCCACCATCGGCGCCGAGTACCTGCTGGTCGCCGGCAAGGGCATCGGCAACACCCTCATCGAAGGCAGCGAGCACTTCCGCATGGACCTCGTGATCTTCGGCATGTTCGTCATCGGCGGCGTGGGCTGGCTCATGAATGCCTCGGCCCGTCTCGTCGAACGCCGCATCGCCCGCTGGAGCGGGCGCCTCTAGGCTGCAAGGAATCCCCATGTCCCACGTCACTTCCAACCAGCTCGACATCGTCGGCGTCGGCAAGCGCTTTGCCAACGCCCAATCGCAGGACGGCGTGCTGCACGTCCTGGACGACATCGACCTGCACATCCCCGCCGGACGCTTCGTCAGCATCGTGGGCGCCAGCGGCTGCGGCAAGTCCACGCTGCTGCGCCTGGTGCTGGGCCTGGACGATGCCTATGACGGCAGCATCCTGCTCGATGGCCAGCAGATCCACGGCACCGGGCCCGAGCGCGGCATCGTGTTCCAGGACCACCGGCTGTTTCCCTGGCTGAACGTCGAGCAGAACATCGCGATCGCGCTGCGCAACGCGCCGCTGCCGGCCGCCGACAAGCGCGAGCGCGTCGCCGAGCACGTCGCGCTGGTCGGCCTGCAGGGCTTCGAGAAGTCGTTTCCGCACCAGATCTCGGGCGGCATGGCGCAGCGCGTGGCCATCGCGCGCGGCCTGGTCAACCGCCCTCGCGTGCTGCTGCTCGACGAGCCCTTCGGCGCGCTGGACGCGCTCACCCGCTCACGCCTGCAAGGCGAGCTGCAGCGCATCTGGCAGAAGGAAAAGATCACCATGATCCTGGTCACCCACGATGTGGAAGAAGCGGTCTTCCTGGGCGACGACGTGATCGTGATGCAGCCGCACCCGGGCCGCATCCGCCGGCGCGTGGCGGTCGACCTGCCACACCCGCGCAACCGCAGCGACCCGCGCTTCATCCGCATCCGCGACGACGTGCTCGGCGACTTCCTGGACCTGCCCGTCGCCGACGGGCGCGACGCCCACACCGCCGCCGTCCCGCCCCGCCCCCTCAACCTCGCCGACCTGCGCATGGCGTGGTAACCCTGGAGACCGACATGCCCCACCGCCCCCGCCAGATCAAGCTAGGCGCCTTCCTGATGCAGACCGGCCATCACATTGCCGCCTGGCGCCATCCCGACGCCCAGGCCGATGCCGGCACCAACTTCCGGCACTATGCCGACCTGGCGCGGCGCGCCGAGGCCGCCAAGTTCGATGCGGTGTTCTTCGCCGACTCGGTCGGGGTGAAGACGACCGACCGCGGCTACCTGGCGCGCACCGCGCGCGCCGACCACCTGGAGCCGCTGACCACGCTCGCCGGCCTGGCCGCCGTCACCGAGCGCATCGGCCTCATCGCCACCGCCTCGACCAGCTTCAACGAGCCCTACACGCTCGCGCGCCAGTTCGCCTCGCTGGATGTCATCAGCGGCGGGCGCGCCGGCTGGAACCTGGTCACCAGCAGCAGCGATGCCGAAGCGCAGAACTTCAACCGCGACACGCACCTGGATCACGCCACCCGCTACGAGCGCGCCGCCGAGTTCCACGACGTCGTGGTCGGGCTGTGGGACTCGTGGGAACCGGGCGCGCACCTGCGCGACAAGACCACGGGCCTGTTCTACCACCCTGAAAAACTACATGTGCTCGCGCATCGCGGCAAGCACTTCCAGGTGCGCGGTCCGCTGAACGTCGCGCGCTCGCCGCAGGGCCGGCCGGTCGTCGTGCAGGCCGGCGCGTCCGAAGCCGGCCGCGACCTGGCGGGCCGCACGGCCGAAGTCATCTTCGTTGCGCATCAGACCGAGCAGGAGGCCCAGGCCTTCTACACCGACATCAAGGGCCGGGCCGTGGCCCACGGCCGCAATCCCGACGACGTGAAGATCATGCCCGGCATCTTCCCGATCATCGGGGCGACGCAGGCCGAAGCCGAGGACAAGTTCGCCCGCCTGCAGAACCTGGTGGACCCGGTCGTCGGCGTGGCGCTGCTGTCCGGCATGATCGGCCACGACCTGTCCGGCTATCCGGTGGACGGGCCCTTGCCGGACCTGGGCGAGACCAATGGCGGCAAGAGCCGGCGCCAGCTGCTGGTGGACCTGGCGCAACGCGGCAATCTGACGATCCGCGACCTGTACCTGCGCATCTGCGGCGCACGCGGCCACCAGCAGGTCGTGGGCACGCCGCGCAGCATCGCCGACCAGTTGCACGAATGGTTCGAGAACGGCAGCGCCGATGGCTTCAACATCATGTCGCCCTGGCTGCCCGGCGGCCTGATCGAGTTCATCGACGGCGTGGTGCCGGAGCTGCGGCGGCGCGGGCTGTTCCGCACGGAGTACGAAGGCACCACCCTGCGGGACCACCTGGGGCTGCGGGTGCCGCAGCACCGCTCGGTGGCGCAGCGCGAGGCCCTGCAGGCGGCAGCCTGAGGGTCGGTTGCGGGCGGGGCCGCCGCCAGCCGCAGCGCGCGCGGGCATCCTGCGCGCGGGCCACGGTCGCCCGCGCGCGCGTGAGGCTCAGAGCACCTCGCCACCATTGGGGCTGAGCACCTGGCCCGTCACGTAGCTCGCGTCGTCCGAGGCCAGGAAAGCCACCACGGTCGCGATTTCCTCGGGCTCGGCGCGGCGCCCCAGCGGCACGCGCCGGCGCATCTCTTCCTCGTACACCGGATCGGCGGACAGGTTGGCCGTCATGGCCGTGCGCACGCGCCCCGGGGCCACCGCGTTGACGCGGATGTTCCAGGGTGCGAACTCGCGCGCCCAGGTGCGCGTCAGGCTGATGACGGCCCCCTTGGCGGCCGCATAGACGCTGCCGCGTGCGTGCGAGCCGTACGCCATGATCGAGGCCGTGTTGATGATGCTGCCCGCCTGGCGTCCCTTCATCCCTGGCAGCACGGCCTGCGTGCACAGCATCGTCCCCTTGACCGTGATCGCGAACATGCGATCGATGCTGGCGGGCTTGATGTCCTCCAGCGCGATCAGGCCGCTGGCAATGCCGGCGTTGTTCACCAGAACGTCGACCGCCCCGAGCGCTTCCTGCGCCTGGCCGAACGCCGTCGTCACCGCCACCGCGTCCGACACGTCCGCGATGCAGGCCACGGCCGTCCCGCCCTGGGCGCGGATGCGCTCGACGGTCTCGTGCGCACCGTCGGGCGCCCGATCGTTCACGATCACGCGCGCGCCGCGCGCCGCCATCAATTCCGCGTGGGCGCGTCCGATGCCGGACCCCGCGCCCGTGATCAGCACTACCTTGTCCATCGCTGTCTCCTCGTCCGTTGCGGGTTGTCGATCGATTGTAGGAGCGCCCCTGCGCGCGCCCGGCCGGCGATTCCGTCGAGACATGCAGGAGACTTTCCTTCTTTTCGCAGGACTGCCCGTCCACGTTCGTTCCTAGAATGAGCACAGATCCCGCAGAGGATCGGCACACGCACACCATTCCGGAGACAACATGACTGCCTCACTCACCCGTCGTCAGGTGCTACTCGGTGCGACGCTCGTCGCCCTGCAATCCCAGTTACCCGTGCGTGCGCGCCAGGCGGACTGGCCGACCCGCCCCCTTCGGCTCGTCGTGCCGGGTCAACCGGGCGGCGGCTCCGACATCTTCGGACGCCTGATGGGTGCAAGCCTGCAGCAGTCGCTCGGCCAGCCCGTCGTGATCGAAAACCGCCCGGGCGCCAACAGCCTGATCGGCAACGACGTGGTCGCCAAGGCAAGCCCCGACGGCTACACCTGGCTGATCTCACCCTCGTCCGCGATCGCGATCAATCCGATCATCCAGCCCAAGATGCCGTACGACACCATGAAGGATCTGCTGCCGATCGCGCAGGTCGGCGCGGCCGGCATCCTTCTCGTCGCGCCGCCGGAATCGGGCATGAAGAATCTGGCGGACCTGGTGGCCGCGGCCCGGGCCAAGCCGGACATGATGTACGCCACCTGGGGCAACGGCTCGACAGGCCACCTGGTGATGGAAAGCATCATCGCCCACTACAAGCTGAAGATGTCGCACGTGCCGTTCAACGACAGCTCGCAGGTCGTCACGGCCGTGCTCTCCAACCAGATCCCGGTGGCCTTCGCCGACGTGTCCTCGCCCGTGCCGCACATCCGCGCCGGCAAGATGGCCGCGCTCGGCTGCACGGGAGCCGCACGCGGCCCGGCGCTGCCCGAGCTGCCCACGCTCGCCGAGCAGGGCTTCGACTTCAAGGCGGCCGGCTGGTACGGCATCTTCGCGCCGGCAGGCGTGGACGCCGCCATCGTCGAACGCATGAACGCCCATATCAACCAGGCGCTGGGCGACCCCGCCGTGATCGCGCGCTTCGCGGAACTGAACATGCCCAAGCCGGCGCTGCTCTCGGCCAGCCAGTTCGGCAAGACGGTGCGCGACGATGTCGCGCTGTGGCAGGGACTGGCCCGGCAGGCGGGGCTGGGCAGCTGAGTCCGGCTGGCGCGCGCCGGGATGGGTCGGCCCGGGGGGCCGGACAATGTGCCGCCACGAGCGGAGCCGGCGAACGCACCGGGGCAGCCTCCCGTCGGCGCGGCTTGGCGGGCCCTCCGGCGACACGCGCTGGCGCCGTCGGACCGCCGCTAGTCGCCCAGGGCGTCCAGCACCCGGGCGAGCTTGTCGTAAGCGGGATCCTCGAAGGACGGGATCCCGCCCCCGCTGGCCTTGTGCAGACTGCGTTGCGCAAGACGCAGCCGTTCGAGCAAGGGCAGCGTCTGACCGTTCACCAGATCGACGAAATCGAGATAGTCGCGGTAGGTCTGCGGAATCTTGTAGCCCCGGTTCGAACTGGCGAGCAGCACGCCTCGATCGCGAAGCTTGGCGATCACTTCCGACTTGAAGTGGTGTTCGGAGAGCTCCGGGTAACCCTGCCCCTTCAGGTGCTTCAGGATCTCGGACATGCTCACGTAGCCGGCACGCCCGAAACGCGCACGGAAGAGCAGGTAGTTGAGCGTGACGAGCTGCGCGCGCGACTCGTCGGAGAACCGTCCGTGCTTGTCCGCGACCACTGCCGCCGCGCCCTGCATCGCCACCCTGAGCACCACCTCGTCGAGGGGTGACGGCTGCCCCGCCGTCGATACCGGAGGCACATACCTGGGCGGCCATTCGTCCACGGACAGCGCCGACGCGTCCGCCAGGGTGCCGAACGCCGCCATCAGCGATGGCGATGCCCTGCCCTCATACACCCTGCGCACCATGTCCGCCAGCAGCGACGCCAACCGCATCGGCGCGCTGCCCGCGCTGTCGACAGGCTCGAGCGTGCAGGTACTGAAGAGATCGGGAATGTGATGCTCGTCCAGGTACGCGCGGAACCCGTCCCTGAACGCCACGCGCCCCTCGCGCTCCACGAACATGGCGATGTCGGCCGTGGGCGTCACCAGGCTCTGGTACAGCACGCCGTTCGCAAACGCCGCGACATCGCGCTCGTGGGCAAGGCCACCGCTGGCCATGGCCTCGCGCTTGTCGACGGCAAGCGCCTTGACCTGCACGTCGGCATCCAGAAGGTGCTGCAGGGCGTGCACCGCCTGGTCATCGGACCGCGCATCGCCATCGACGCCCGCGTGGGCAGCAGGATCCGACATCCAGGGCTGCGCCAGCACGGCCAGGCGCTCTGCCTGCCCGGTCTCGCACACGATGGCGAGCACGACGTAGTACGCCGCCGGACCGCCCGCGAGCGCCTCTGGCCGGGTATCACCCGATTCGTCGATGAACGCAGTGAAGGTCGGCATGTGTCACTTCCGGGAGGGTGTGCCAGGTGAGCGGCCTGTACGCCTGACAGTGTGCCATGAATCCGCGGCGGGCCAGCCGTGTCCATGTACCGACAAAGTCGGTGGTGATGCGGACGTCAGCGCGACGGCCAGCGCCATGCCCCGCGCGCTTCGTCCGGCACGTGCGTCTCGCCCAGATCCTTGTCCAGGCCGACGACCACCGCATCCTGGTCGGCCAGCTGGGCCGCCAGTTGCGGCGAGTGCGTCACCACCACGATCTGGCAATGCCGCGCGGCAGCGGCCACCAGCCGCGCGAGCGGCGGGATGAGGTCGCGATGCAGGCTGGCCTCCGGCTCGTTGAGCACCATGAGCTCGGGCGGGCGTGGCGACAGCAAGGCGGCCGCCAGCAGCAGGAAGCGCAGGGTGCCGCCGGACAGCTCGTGCGCGGTCAGGGCACGCAGCAGACCAGGCTGCTGCATGGTGACGACGAAATGCTCGTCCACCCCCACCCGGGCGCCAGGAAACGCGTCCGCCACGGCCGCCTGCAGCGCCTGGCCGTCACCGATTTCCAGGATCGTCTGCACGGCAGGCCCCAGGTCGGCGCCATCGCCCGCCAGCACCGGCGTGAAGGTACCCACGGCGGGACGCCGGCACGGGGCCTGGGCATCGGTGCGCAGGTCGTCGTAGAAGCGCCAGGCGCGCAGACGTTCACGCAGCAACAGCAGTTCCATGCCATCGGCCGGATCGGCCAGCGCCAGCATGCTGTCCACGCGCGGCAGCCGGTCGAAGACCGTGCGCCACTCGCCGGAGTCCTGGCTGCGCAGGCGCACCACGCCATGGCGACGCTCGGCAAAGACGTTGCTGCGGCCGGGCAGCGGCCCGGTCCACATCGACTCCAGCTTGATCTCCGGATCGCGGGCGAATCGCGAGGCCGACGGCACGGGCAGGCCCAGGTCCAGGGCATAGCCATAGTCCGCGCCGGCGAACCCCAGGCGCAGGCTGACCGCCGCGCGCCGCGCCGTGCCCTGCACGGGTACCTCGCCCGTGCGCATGGCGCGCGTGATGCGCTCCGGCCCCGCCCAGAGCGTCGACGCCAGCCCGCCCTCGCCTGCCAGCGACGCGATCAGGCGGCCCTGGCCCACGTCGGCCAGCAGCCGCAGTCCCCGGTACAGGCTGGACTTGCCGCTGCCGTTGGCGCCGGTGATGACGGTCAGGGGCGCCAGCGTGACGACGACGTCACGCAGCGAGCGATAGCCTGCGATGGCGAGGGTATGGATCAAGGACGTGCTCCTGGACAGCCGCGCCCGAGAGGCCGTGTTGGCCGGGTCGACGTTGAGACAGGGAAGACTGGTGCCCATGACGCGGATCGAACGCGTGACCTCTCCCTTACCAAGGGAGTGCTCTACCACTGAGCCACATGGGCAGATCGGGCCGGCGAGCCAGAAGCGGCTCGCCGGCAGGCTGCTTACGTCGCGTCGGACGTCTTGGCAGCGGACTTGCGGGCACGGCGCGGGGCCGCCTTGCGAGCGGCCTTGGCCGGGGCAGCGGTGTCGCCGTCCGGGCCCGGACGGGCCGCATCTGCCGGCGCAGCCGCAGGCTGCGGCTGACGGGCGGGCTGGGCGGCTGCCGGGGCAGCGGGCTGCGCCGCGGGCGGGGCGTCACCGGCACGCGCAGCGCCACGACCCGAACGCCCACGGCGCGAACGGCCGGCGGGCTCGCTGATCTCGGCCGCGTCCGCAGGCGCCGGGGCAACGGCCTGTGCGGGCACGTCGGCAGGCGCGGCCGCAGCGGGTTCGACGCCAGCCGATGCCGCCTTGGCCGCGCGCCCGCGACTGCGGCGCGACGAGCGGGCGGAAGCCTCGCCAGTCGAGTCCGCGGATGCCGCGGCGGGGGCCGGCTCCACAGCGGCGGGGGCCGCCTCGGCAGCCGGCGCCTGCGCCACCACCGGCGACTGCGCGGCCTTGGCCGCTTCGGCCTTGGCCGCCGCCTTGGCGATGCGCGCAGGCTGCTTGCGGGCGCGCTTGGCCGGTGCTTCGGTCAGCTGCATGTCGCCACGGCTCGTGGGCATGGGCACGCTGCCCAGGTGGGAATCATCCGCGTCACGCGCGCCGGGCTCGCGGTATGCCGTGCCCGGGTGGGCCGGTGCGGCCTCGACCGGTGCGGCGTCTACCGGAGCAGCGTTGATCGGTGCAGCGTCGGCGGTCGGCTCGGCGGCAGGCGCCGCGGCTCGCGTTTCCCGATCCTGCCGGCGGCCGCCCTGACGTGCCTCGCGGCGATCCGGACGCGCCTCGACGTGTGCATCCTCGCGCTCGTCGCGGCTCTGGACGTCATGATCCTCGTGCACGTCCGCGTCGAACTCGCGCTCAGCCACGGGCTCGTCCTGCTCCTCGTCGCGGTCCTCGCGGCCCTGCGTGCGCACGCGGTCCTCGCGCGCACCCCGGCCGCGCTGGCGACCCCGGCCGCGCCGCCCGCCTTCCTCGACGGGCGCGGCATCGACCACCGCGTCCTCGACCAGGCGGTTCAGCGGGCTTTCGACGGGCGCATCCGCATCCTCCAGGACCTCGATTACGCCAGTGGGGCGATACACGTAGGTGCCGGACTTCTCGTCACGGTCGAAGGCGAGCAGACCGCGCTCCTGGGCGGCTTCCAGCAGATTGCCGAACGCCCGGAAGCCGAAGTAGCTCTCGTTGAAATCCGGACGGCGGCGCTTGATGGCTTCCTTCAGCATGGACGCCCAGATCTTGCCACCGTCGCCACGCTCGGCCGACAGCGCATCGAAGGTTTCCACGGCCAGATCGATCGCCTTGCTGCGGCGTGCCTCGACGTCGTCCTTGCGCGGCTTGTCGCCCTCGCTGCGGCGCGGCTGCTGGCCTTGCGCGGGGGCGCTCTGCGGCGCCCGCTGCTCGCGGCGCGCCGCCACGCGCTGGCTCTCGCGGACCAGGTCGTCGTAGAAGATGAATTCGTCGCAGTTGGTGATCAGCAGGTCCGAGGTGGACTGCTTCACGCCCACGCCGATCACCTGCTTGTTGTTCTCGCGCAGCTTGGAGACGAGCGGCGAGAAGTCCGAGTCACCGCTGATGATCACGAAGGTGTCGACGTGGCTCTTGGTGTAGCAAAGATCCAGCGCATCCACGACCAGGCGGATATCGGCCGAGTTCTTGCCGGACTGGCGCACGTGCGGGATGTCGATGAGCTCGAAGCTCGCCTCGTGCATCGTCGCCTTGTAGTCCTTGTACCGGCCCCAGTCGCAGTAGGCCTTCTTCACCACGATGCTGCCTTTCAGGAGCAGACGCTCGAGCACGCGCTTGATGTCGAACTTGTCGTAGTTGGCGTCGCGCACACCGAGCGCGACGTTCTCGAAATCGCAGAACAGCGCCATGCTGACGCTTTCCTGGGGTATTGCCATGGGGAAATCTCCACTCGGGCAGCGCACCGCAACCAGGGGGCGCGCGCCACATTGGGGCCGGGCGGCACAGCGGCCCGGCACCGACCGCAGGATGCGGCCAACACGCTAGTATCGCCGATGCGCAGGCCGCACGGAACAGCACCCGCCCGGAAATGGACGGATCCGCTGCAGACGGCACCCACTGCTTGGGCCAGCCTGCGCATGCTGCCACCGTCAGGGCGGGACCACCCGCCCGGCGCCGACCGCGATGACAAAAGGCCGCCCGCCAGGGGCGGACGGCCTTTCGGTCCCGGCAGGCACCACCTCAGTAGGTCTCGAGGTGCAGGCGCCCTTCCCGCTTCAGGGACTCGCCCAGCGGATGCCAGTCCACGCCGGCCTCCTCGGCGATGTCGCGCAGTGCGATCAGCACGCCCTCTTCCATGCTCTTCAGGCCGCACACGTAGATGTGCGTGTTCTCGTCCTTGAGCAGCTCGACCACATCGGGTGCGCGATCGCGCATCAGGTCCTGCACGTAGCGCTTGGGCTGGCCCACGGTGCGCGAGAACGCGAGGTTGATGTCGATGAAGTCCTTGGGCAGCTTCATGAGCGGGCCGAAATACGGCAGTTCTTCCTTGGTGCGGGCACCGAAGAACAGCATCAGCTTGCCGCCCTCGAACTTGCCGCTGGCCCGCAGGCGGCGGCGCCACTCCGTCATGCCTCGCATCGGCGCGCTGCCCGTGCCCGTGCAGATCATGAGGATGTTGGACTTGGGGTGATTGGGCATCAGGAACGAGTTGCCGAAGGGCCCGACCACCTGCACCGTGTCGCCCACCTTCAGGTCGCACAGATAATTGGAACAGACGCCATCCACCGGATTGCCGTCGTGGTCGGCCTTCACGCGCTTGACCGTCAGGGACAGGTTGTTGTAACCGGGCCGCTCGCCATTGCGCGGGCTCGCGATCGAATACTGGCGCGCATGGTGCGCCTTGCCCCGGGCGTCCACGCCGGGCGGCACGATGGCGACCGACTGGCCTTCCAGCACCGGAAACGGCAGGCGGCCGAAATCCAGGACGATATGGTGGGTCTCGTTCTCGGTCCCCGGCTCGTTGACCTGGTAGTTGCCCACCACGCTGGCCGTCGTCGGCGTCTTCGGCCCGTACAGGTTGGTGTATGCGTGCGCCGCGGACCAGGGCGGCACCGTCGAGCCATAGGTCGTGGCATCCAGGCGGGGCTCTTCGACCAGCGAACTCGTGGCAGCGGCATCGACGGCTTCCTGCGCCATGGCCTCCGCGGATTCGACGTCGGCTTCGGCCACGCCTTCGGCGGCCATCTGCTCGGGCGTCATCTCCGGCGGCAGTTCGTCCCAGGTCAGCTGCTCGGGGATCGGGTAGGCCAGCGCCTTGGGCACGATGTGCCAGTTGTCGATGGCGCCGGTCGGACACGGCGGCACACAGGCCATGCAGCCGTTGCACACGTCCGCCTTGACGACATAGTTGCGATCGTCATGCGTGATGGCGTCGATCGGGCAGGTCGCCTCGCAGGTGTTGCAGCGAATGCAGATCTCGGGATCGATCAGATGCTGCTTGATGGTGCCCAGGGGGGTCGACATGTCCATGACATTCCTCCGGGGCCCGCTTGCGCGGGCCCGTGGCTTCCTCAGTTGAAGCGGATGTACTCGAAATCCACCGGCTGGCGGTTGATGCCCATGACCGGGGGCGCGATCCAGTTGGCGAACTTGCCGGGCTCGACGACGCGGCCCATCAGCGAGGCCACGTAGGCGCGATCCTCGTCCGTGGCAAGCCAGCTGTCCTTGTGCGCCTTCCACTGCTCTTCGCTGATCACCGTGCCGTCCGGCGCGACGCGCACACCCGACAGCGTACCGATCTGGCGGTTGAACGCCTTGTGCGGCACCGACAGCTTGAAGGGAATGCCCGCCTTCTCGATCACGCGGTTCCAGCGCTGCACGCCCGACACCGAATCCTTGATGTAGTCGTCGCGCAGCACTTCGTTGAGCGCGTTGAGCATCGGCACTTCCTTTTCGACGAGCTTGCCGTTGCGCACTTCCAGCACCTTGTAGCCGTCGCTCTTGAGGCGGTGGTCGTCCATGCGCTTGCCTTCTTCGTAGCGGCCCTTCAGGCCCGAGCTGTAGAAGATGGCGGCGTTGGAGGATTCGTCCGCACCGAAGAGGTCGATCGTGACACTGTAATGGAAGTTCAGGTAGCGCTGGATGGTGGGCAGGTCGATCACGCCGGCCGAGCGCAGCGTCTCGGGGTTGTCGGTCTTGAGCTGGTTCATGGCATCACACGTGCGCTGGATGACACGCGACACGCCCGATTCGCCCACGAACATGTGGTGGGCTTCTTCGGTCAGCATGAACTTGGTCGTGCGGGCGAGCGGATCGAAACCCGACTCGGCCAGCGCGCTCAGCTGGAACTTGCCGTCGCGGTCCGTGAAGTACGTGAACATGAAGAAGGCCAGCCAGTCGGGCGTCTTCTCGTTGAACGCACCCAGGATGCGCGGGTTGTCTTCGTCACCGGACCGGCGGTCGAGCAGGGCTTCGGCTTCTTCGCGGCCATCGCGGCCGAAGTAGCGATGCAGCAGATAGACCATGGCCCACAGGTGGCGGCCTTCCTCGACGTTGACCTGGAACAGGTTGCGCAGGTCGTACATCGACGGGGCCGTCAGGCCCAGGTGGCGCTGCTGTTCGACCGAGGCGGGTTCCGTGTCACCCTGGGTCACGATGATGCGGCGCAGGTTGGCGCGGTGCTCGCCGGGGATGTCCTGCCAGGCGTTCTCGCCCATGTGATCGCCGAAGTGGATCTTGCGGCCTTCTTCTTTCTGGTTGAGGAAGATGCCCCAACGGTAGTCCGGCATCTTCACATGGCCGAACTGCGCCCAGCCCTGCGGGTCCACGCTGATCGCGGTGCGCAGGTAGACGTCGAAATTGTTGGACCCTTCCGGACCCATGTCGCCCCACCAGCTCAGGAAGTTGGGCTGCCACTGCTCGAGTGCGCGCTGCAGCGTGCGGTCTTCGGCCAGGTTGACGTTGTTGGGAATCTTGTCGCTGTAGTTGATGCTGTTGATGCTGGACATGGTTGTCCTCCGCTATCGGACCATCATTGAGAGGGACTGCACGGCGGCGCCGCGCGCCGCCGGAGAATCACACGCGGTTCCAGTCGAACCCGGCCTTCTCGCCTTTGCCGTAAACCTTCAGCGCGCCTTTCTCGCCCACGGCATTGGGGCGTTGGAAGATCCAGTTCTGCCAGGCCGTCAGGCGCCCGAAGATCCGGGTTTCCATGGTTTCCTTGGAAGCAAAGCGCAGGTTGGCTTCCAGGCCGGTCAGGGAATCGGGCGACATCGCCGCACGCTCTTCCAGCGCCAGGCGGATCTCGTCGGCCCAGTCGATGTCGTCCAGCGCCGCCGTCACCAGGCCCAGCTTGGCTGCGGTGTCGCCATCGATCGGCTCGCCGATCGTGGCGCGGGCTGCCGACATCGCCGCCTCTTCTTCATAGAAGCGACGCGCCAGGCGAGACTGCGCGTTGGCCATCGGATAGGTGCCGAAGTTCATCTCGCTCAGGGCCAGCTGGGGCTGGGTTTCAGGCGCATCGGGCAGGATCGCCATGTAGGTGCGGTCCGCGGCGAAGGCCAGCTCGGCCAGCGTGCCGGCAAAGCACGAACCCGGCTCGATCAGGGCGAACAGCGAGCGCGAGGACACATCCAGGCGCGACAGGGTGCGACGCAGCAGACCCGTGGTTTCACGCACCAGCCAGTGGTCCTGGTGCGCGCGCAGCACGGCGTCCACGGCCAGCACGGCCTGCGGGTCGCCCTGCGTGGTCAGGAGCCAGGTGCCGATGTCCTGCTCGTTGGTGCGCATTTCCAGGATGGCGTCATCCAGTTCGCGCGCCATCTGCAGCGGCCACCAGGCAGCGCCCGCGGCCTCGATGCCGGCGATGTCGGTGGGCTGATCGCCCTGCGGGGCCTTGACGATGAAGCGCGCCGAACGCTGCACGCGATCGATCAGCACTTCCACGAACGGATAACGCAGCGCGTCTTCGTCGATGGTGCGCTCGATGGGCGTCAGTTGCACGCCCTTGCCGTCGGCCGGACGATCGCTCTTGGCGGCGTGGGCCTGGGCACGCTCCTGCACGGCTTGCTGGAACTGGGCGGGCTTGACCGCCGCGTCCACCAGGCGCCAGTCCACGGCGCGCTGGCCGCGCACGCCTTCGGTGGTCGTGCAGAAGATGTCGGCCAGGTCGTGGCGCACGTGGCGCTTGTCGGTCACGCGGGTCAGGCCACCGGTGCCGGGCAGCACGCCCAGCAGCGGCACTTCCGGCAGCGACACCGACGAGGAACGGTCATCGACCAGCACGATGTCATCGCAGGCCAGCGCGAGCTCGTAGCCACCACCCGCACACGCGCCGTTCAGGGCCGCGACGAATTTCAGACCGCTGTAGCGGCTGGAGTCCTCGATGCCGTTGCGCGTTTCGTTGGTGAATTTGCAGAAGTTGACCTTCCAGGCGTGGGACGACAGGCCCAGCATGAAGATGTTGGCGCCCGAACAGAAGATCCGGTCCTTGCCGCTGGTCATGACGACCGTGCGCACTTCGGGGTGCTCGAAGCGCACGCGGTTGAGCGCATCGTGCAGTTCGATGTCCACACCCAGGTCGTAGGAATTGAGCTTGAGCTTGTAGCCGGGGCGCAGGCCACCGTCTTCGGCGACATCCATGGTCAGGGTCGCCACGGGGCCGTCGAACGCGAGCTTCCAGTGCTTGTAGCGGGAGGGGTCGGTCTGATAGTCGACGCGGGCTTGAGTATCGGTCATGGGTGTCGGGCTCCTGTTTGGCCGAACATGCAGCTTAATACATGCAACGAGGTGATGAGTGAACGATACTTCATGCAGGATAGTGCGTCAAGGCTGAGGGGATGGGGATTACCCTTGGGTGGGGTTTGAGGGGTGGGGTTTGAGGGGTGGGGTTTGTGACGCCGCAGGTTCTTGAGACGCCACGGGGTCTGGGCCTTGTAACGCCGCAGGTTCTTGAGACGCCATGGGGTCTGGGCCTTGTGTGGCGCCGAGGGTTCTTGAGACGCCATGGGTCTGGGCCTTGTGTGGCGCCGCAGGTTCTTGAGACGCCATGGGGTCTGGGCACTGGGGCGGGGACGGTCGGGCGGCCGGGCCTCCCGGCCCGGCTTCCCTCTCGCGTGAAGGCACTGGCCGGGCGGGGGGCGAACTCGGAGGGTGGACCGCCCACTGGACGGTCCACACCCGCCTCCTCAGACAACGCCCCCCTTGCCTCCCGTCCAGCACCTCCCCGCTCGGCGCCCTCCGACGTCCCCGCCCCAGCGCCCAGACCCCATGGCTGCGGACGCGGGAGTTCCCATGGCTGTGGACGCGTGAGCACTCTTTCTGCGGCGCGCAAGTTTCCATGGCTGCGCATGCACACGTTGGATGGCCGGGCGTATCCGGTCCGGGCAAGAGCCGAGGAATGTGCGGGCGTCGGCGCGTGTTGGCGGGGCTGGGCTTCGCGCTTCGCGAACGGATGCTGCCGGCAGGCAGGGGGAGGCCGCGCTAGGCCTTGCTGTCAGACGGCCGGGGCACCGAGAAACCTGGAGCGGCTGCCGATGGGATCAGGCCGCCCAGTCCATCATTCCGGTGCGCTGGCGCACCGCGGAGCGCAGGCCGGCGAAGGTCTCTTCCAGCGAATGGCCGCTGGTGTTGTAGCTCATGTCCGACTTGGCGTAGAAGGCCTCGCGGCCTTCCAGGATCCGGCGCAGATCGTCCATGGCCTCGCGGCTGCCCGACATGGGGCGAAAGTCGCCCTGGGCCACCACGCGCCGCATGTGATCCTCGGCGTCGGCCTGCAGCCAGATCGTGTAGCAGTGCGACAGCAACTGGTTGAACGTGGCCGGATCGGACACCAGCCCGCCTGGCGTGGCGATGACCACCTCGGGGTGGATCTGCACCGTTTCTTCCAGCGCACGCCGCTCGTAGCGCCGATAGGCCGTCGCGCCGTACAGGGAGTGGATCTCGACGATGCTGCACCCGGCGACCTTTTCGATTTCCCGGCTCAGTTCGACGAAGGTGTAGCCCAGGTCCTCGGCCAGCATCCGCCCCAGCGTGGACTTGCCCGCGCCGCGCAGGCCCACCAGTGCGATGCGCGACATGCGCGAGCGCTGATCGCCGCCGCCGTTGAACATCTGGGCCAGTTGCACGCGCGCACGCTGCAGGTCGCGCTCGCTGCGGCCATCCAGCAGTTCGCGGATCATCAGCCACTCGGGCGAGGCGGTCGTGACATCGCCCACCAGCTCGGCCAGCGAGCACTGCAGCGCCTGCGCCACCTGCACCAGCACCAGGATGGACGCATTGCCCGTCCCCAGCTCGAGGTTGGCCAGGTGCCGCTCGGAGATGTCGGCGGCCAGCGCGGTGGCCTTGCGTGTCAGGCCGCGGCGCGCGCGCAGGTTGCGGATGCGCTCGCCCAGCGCCAGCAGAAAGGGTGGCTTGGCAGCGGAGGTCGGGATATCGGGTTCGATCATGAGGATGGGCAGCCGGATTCAGCGTCCGAAGCGACGACAGGCACTCTCAGTGTTTTCCCGAACATGCACTATTTTTCTTGACACTACAATTTGCTGCCGCGTATCGTTGATTTCAACATGCAAGATACTGCATGAGACCATGCAAAGCCGCCGCCGTCAACCCACGGACGACGGTAGCCAGGCAGCCGTTGAGGAGACCGTACCGCCATGACGACGCAGTTTAATTCACTCGTCCAGGCCATGACCCGGCAATTGGCCGGGCGCACGCTCGATGCCGAGCTCGAGCAGTGGCTCAACGCCAACCACGGCGCAGGCACGCCGTGGTTCGACAGCATGCAGCAGGCCTGTACGACCGGCATTGAGGAAGGCTGGATGTGCAAGCACGAAGCCGGTGGCATCCGCTACGGGCGCGTGATCAAGCCCGGCCCCGACACCGATGGCTTTTCCATCGACGTCGTCGACATGCAGGACATTGCCGGCCCGCACCACGCCCACCCCACCGGCGAGATCGACCTGGTCATGCCGCTCACGCCCGACGCCCGCTTCGATGGCACCCCGGCCGGCTGGAAGGTCTACCCGCCCGGCAGCGCCCATCGCCCCACCGTGAGCCAGGGCCGCGCCCTGGTGATGTATTTCCTGCCCGAAGGGCGCATCGAGTTTTCCCGCGCATGAACACACTCCAGAACTACCTGTCCGGCCGCTGGCAAGCGGGCGGCGGCGAAGGCACCGCCTTGCTCGACCCCGTGCTGGGCACGCAGATCGCCCGCGTCAGCAGTGCCGGCCTGGACCTGGCCGACGGTTTCGCCTTCGCCCGCGAGACGGGCGGCGCCGCCCTGCGCGCGCTGACCTACCGCGAGCGCGCGGGCTTGCTGGCCAGCATCGGCAAGGTCCTGCAGGCCAATCGTGACGCCTATTACGACATCGCCACCGCCAACTCCGGCACGACGCGCAAGGATTCGGGCGTCGACATCGACGGCGCCATCTTCACCCTGGGGCAGTACGCGCGCTGGGGCGACGCGCTGGGCGACGTGCGCGCACTGGCCGACGGCACGCCCGCGCGCATGTCCAAGGAACCGGTGTTCCAGTCCCAGCACATCCTCGTGCCCACCCGCGGCGTGGCGCTTTTCATCAATGCCTTCAACTTTCCCGCCTGGGGCCTGTGGGAGAAGGCCGCGCCCGCGCTGCTCTCGGGCGTGCCCGTCATCGTCAAGCCGGCCACGGCCACCGCCTGGCTGACCCAGCGCATGGTGCAGGACGTGGTCGAGGCCGGCATCCTGCCGGCGGGCGCCCTGTCCGTCGTGTGCGGCAGCTCCCAAGGCTTGATGGACGCCTTGAAGCCGTTCGACGTGGTGTCCTTCACCGGGTCGGCCGACACCGCCGCGATCATTCGCAGCCACCCGGCCGTCGCGCGCCTGTCGGTGCGTGCCAACATCGAGGCCGACAGCCTGAACTCGGCCCTGCTGCTGCCGGACGCCGCGCCAGGCACCCCTGCCTTCGACCTGCTGGTGGCCGAAGTCGCGCGCGAAATGACCGTGAAGTCCGGGCAGAAATGTACGGCCATTCGGCGCATCCTCGTGCCGGCGGCGCATTACGACGCCGTCGCCCAGGCCATCGCCGCCAAACTCGCCAGGACGACCGTGGGCAACCCGCGCAACGAGTCCGTGCGCATGGGTTCCCTGGTCAGCCGCGAGCAGCTGGACAACGTCAAGGCCGGGCTGGCCGAGCTCAGGCGCCAGACGGACGTGCTGCACGATGGCGCGGCCGCCCCGCTGGTGGATGCCGACCCCGCGATCGCCGCCTGCATCGGGCCGGTGCTGCTGGGAACGCGTTCGCCGCGCACGGCGGATCGCGTGCACGAGATCGAAGTGTTCGGCCCCGTCGCGACGCTGATGCCTTATGACGACCTGGACGACGCCTACGGACTCATCCGGCGCGGCGAAGGATCGCTCGTCGCGTCGGTGTACAGCGCCGATGCGGCAGGGATCGCCGACGCCGCTCTGGCGCTGGCCGACAGCCATGGCCGCGTGCATGCCATCTCGCCGGACGTGGCCTCGGTGCAGACCGGCCATGGCAACGTCATGCCCATGTCCTTGCATGGCGGCCCGGGCCGGGCCGGCGGTGGCGAAGAGCTGGGCGGGCTGCGGGCGCTGGGCTTCTATCACCGGCGCAGCGCCGTCCAGGCCGAGGCCGCGGTGATCGAGGCGCTGGCGGCAGCCAGCACGCCCTTCGGCCGCTAGCCGATCGACAGGAGAGGAGACCCCCCATGACGCTGACCGAAGCGCCCCCCGCCCAGTTCAACTGTGCCCAGTTCCTGATCGAGCGCAACGCCGCGCGGCACGACAAGACGGCCTACATCGATGACGTCGGGCCCCTGACCTATGGCGAGCTCGCCACCCGCGTGCGCCAGCTCGCGGGCGGGCTGCGCGCCCTGGGCCTGCGCCGCGAAGAACGCGTCCTGCTCCTGATGCAGGACGTCAACGACTGGCCGGTCTGTTTCCTGGCGGGCCTGTATGCCGGCATCGTGCCCGTTGCGGTGAACACGCTGCTGACGGCCGATGATTACGCCTACATGCTGCACAACAGCCGCGCCCAGGCCGTGCTCGTGTCCGGCGCGCTGCTGCCCACGCTGCAGGAGGCGCTGTCCCGAGGCGAGCACGAGGTCGCGCACCTGCTGGTGTCTCGCCCGACGGCACCCCTGCCCGACGGTGCGCAGGACCTTGCCCGCTTCATCGACGCGCAGGCACCGCTGGCCGAGCCCGCGCGCACCTGGGCGGACGAGCCCGCCTTCTGGCTGTATTCCTCGGGCTCGACCGGCAGGCCCAAGGGCACCGTGCACACGCACGCCAACCCCTACTGGACCGCCGAGCTCTACGCCGGGCCGGTGCTCGGCATGACCGAGGCCGACACGGTGTTCTCGGCCGCCAAGCTCTTCTTTGCCTATGGCCTGGGCAACGGCCTGACATTTCCGCTGTCGGTGGGCGCCACGGTCGTGCTCATGCCCGATCGCCCCACCCCCGACGCCTGTTTCGAGCGCATGACCCGGCACCGCCCCACGATCTTCTGTGGCGCGCCCACGGGCTACGCGGGCATGCTGGCCTCGCCCGGCCTGCCCGCGCGCGAGCAGGTGGCGCTGCGCCTGTGCTCGTCCGCCGGCGAAGCCTTGCCGCGCGACATCGGCGAACGCTTCACGCGCCATTTCGGCTGCGAGATCATCGATGGCATCGGCTCGACCGAAATGCTGCACATCTTCCTGTCCAACCGGCCCGGCGACGTGCGCTATGGCACGACGGGTCGGCCGGTGGCGGGCTACGAGGTCGAACTGCGTGGCGAGGACGGACGGCCGGTGGCGGTGGGCGAGATCGGTGATCTCTACATCCGCGGCCCGAGCTCGGCCACCATGTACTGGAACAACCGCGACAAGTCGCGCGAGTCCTTCCAGGGCAGCTGGACCAAGAGCGGTGACAAGTACACCTGTGATGCCGAGGGCTACTACACCTACGCCGGGCGCAGCGACGACATGCTGAAGGTCAGCGGCCAGTACGTGTCCCCGTTCAGCGTCGAAGGCACGCTGGTGCAGCACCCCGATGTGCTGGAGGCCGCCGTCATCGGCGTGCCGGATGCCCAGGGCCTGACGCGGACCAAGGCCTTCGTCGTGCTCAAGGCCGGGCGTGAACCGGGCGCGGCGCTCGAGGAAGAGCTCAAGGCCTTCGTGAAGAGCCGCCTGCCGCCGCACTGCTACCCGCGCCTGCTGGTCTTCGTGGAGGAGCTGCCCAAGACGGCCACGGGCAAGATCCAGCGCTTTCGGCTGCGCGAAAGCGAAGCGCGCGGAGAAGCCGCATGAGCACCGCCGCCCGCGGGCCGCACGCGCCCCGCGCGGGCGATGCCCAGCCGGCCGCGGTTGCGCAGGCCGATCGCGGCCACTCGCCTGCCGCCGACGCGTCCGCGTCGCCGCAGGCGCTGGCCTCGGACGCGCCCGCGCGTGCGTTCGTCACGGTCGCCTGGAACGGCCGCCAGGACCGCATCGAGTATCAGCACATCGCGCCGCACCGGACGGCCGCGCCGCTGCTCGTCTTCCTGCACGAAGGGCTGGGCTCCATCACCATGTGGAAGGACTTCCCGCAGGCCCTGTGCGATGCCGCCGGCTGCCGGGGCCTCGTGTTCTCGCGCTGGGGCTACGGCGACTCGAGCCCGCGCGGCGCCCATGAGCGCTGGCCCGTGGAGTTCATGCACCAGCAGGCGCACGACTTCCTGCCGGCCTTCTTCGCCGCGCTGGACATCGACACCGCCCGCGATCAGCCCTGGCTGTACGGCCATAGCGACGGCGCCTCGATCGCGCTGCTGCACGCGGGCGCCTGTCCGTCGCGCGTGGCGGGCGTCGTGGCCGCCGCGCCGCACATCTTCGTCGAAGACGTGACCATCCGCAGCATCCAGCAGGCGCGCGACGGCTATGTCACCACCAGCCTGCGCAGCAAGCTCGCGCGCTATCACCAGGACCCCGACTCGGCCTTCTGGGGATGGAACGACATCTGGCTCGATCCGGCCTTTCGCCGCTGGAACATCCAGGACGTTTTGCGTGACGTGCAATGCCCGGTTCTGGCAGTGCAAGGCCTTGATGATGAGTACGGTACGATGGCGCAAATCGACGGTATTGCGGCCCACGCACCCCGCTGCGAGCAGCTCAGACTGGCCGATTGCGGACATTCGCCGCATCGCGACCAACCCGCCGCGCTCATCGAATCCGTGACCGATTTCCTGCACCGCCATGGCGGTGCAAAAACCCCGACTCCGGCATAGACCGGGGCTTATCACAACGTCCTTGGAGACATCATGACATCGCGCTTTCAACGCACGCTGCTTCAGATCGCAGTCACCTGCGTCGCGGCCACGGCCGGCACCTTTGCCCACGCCCAGGAGAAGATCAAGGTCGGCCTGATGCTGCCCTTCACCGGCACCTTTGCCGCGCTGGGCACGGCCATCGAGAACGGCTTTCGCCTGTACGTGGACGAACAGGGCGGCAAGCTCGCCGGCCAGGAGATCGAGTTCTTCAAGGTCGATGACGAGTCCGACCCGGCCAAGGCGCCCGAGAACGCCAATCGCCTGGTCAAGCGCGATCAGGTCGACGTGCTGGTCGGCACCGTGCACTCGGGCGTGGCGATGGGCATGGCCAAGGTCGCCAAGGACAGCGACACCCTGCTGATCGTGCCCAATGCGGGCGCCGATGCCATCACCGGGCCGCTCTGTGCCCCCAACATCTTCCGCAGCTCGTTCTCCAACTGGCAGCCGGCCTACGCCATGGGCGTGGTCGCCGCCGATCGCCAGAAGCACAAGACCGCCGTCACGGTGACCTGGAAGTACGCTGCCGGCGACGAGTCCGTGCGCGGCTTCAAGGAAGGCTTCGAGTCCAAGGGCGGCAAGGTGCTGCGCGAGCTGAACGTGCCCTTCCCGAACGTCGAGTTCCAGGCGCTGCTGACCGAGATCGCCTCGCTCAAGCCCGACGCGGTCTATGTGTTCTTCGCGGGCGGTGGCGCGGTCAAGTTCGTGCGTGACTACGCGGCGGCCGGCCTGAAGAACACCATCCCGCTGTATGGCGCAGGGTTCCTGACCGACGGCACGCTGGAAGCGCAGGGCGAGGCGGCCGATGGCCTGCTGACCACGCTGCACTATGCCGATGGCCTGGACAACGCCAAGGACAAGGCCTTCCGCAGTGCGTATGCCGCCAAGCACACCATCCAGCCCGACGTGTATGCCGTGCAGGGCTACGACGCCGCCCAGCTGCTGGCCGCCGGCCTGCAGGCCGCCAACGGCGACATCAAGAACCGCGATGCCGTGATCAAGGGCATGGCCGCCGCGCAGATCCAGAGCCCGCGTGGCGACTTCAGCATGTCCAAGGCGCACAACCCGGTGCAGGACATCTACCTGCGCGAAGTGAAGGACAAGCAGAACCAGCTGGTCAGCGTGGCCATCGAGAACCTGGAGGATCCGGCCCGCGGCTGCCGCATGTAAGCCCGGTCTTCGTTCCCCCCACCGCGACGCCGTTCCCTCCGGCCGCCGACAACCCGGCGGCCGGGCGGGCCGTCGCGGGCCTGCCCCACCCCCGGCGGCACTCTTCTCGCGACTCGCTTCATGGACCTGACGACCTTCCTGATCCAGTGCCTGAACAGCGTTCAATATGGCCTGCTGCTGTTTCTCATCGCCAGCGGCCTGACGCTCATCTTCGGCATCATGGGCGTGATCAATCTCGCCCACGGCTCCTTCTACATGATCGGGGCCTACCTCGCTTTCACCCTGGCATCGCTGACCGGCAACTTCGTCCTGTCCCTGGTGATCGGCATCGTGCTGGCGGTCATCTTCGGCTACCTGCTCGAATGGAGCTTCTTCAGTTTCCTGTATGACCGCGAGCACCTGCAGCAGGTGCTCATGACGTATGGCCTGATCCTGGTGTTCGAAGCGCTGCGCAGCATCCTGGTGGGCGACGACGTCCACGGCGTGCCGGTGCCGGCGTGGCTCGCGGGCGGCGTGGAGATCGGCAACGGGATGATGTATCCGATCTATCGATTATTCATCTCGGGCGTCTGCCTGGCCCTGGCGGCCGGCATGTACCTGCTCATCAAGAAGACCCGCCTGGGCATGATGGTGCGCGCCGGCGCGACCGACCGCGACATGGTCCAGTCGCTGGGCATCAACATCTCGCTGCTGTATCGCCTGGTGTTCGCCGGCGGCGTGGCGCTGGCGGTGTTCGCCGGCATGATCGCCTCGCCCGTGGCCTCGGTGTACCCCAACATGGGACATTCGATCATCATCATCTCCTTCGTGGTGGTGGTGATCGGCGGGATCGGCTCGGTCAAGGGCGCTCTGGTCGCCGCGCTGCTCATCGGCTTCGTCGACACCTTCGGCAAGGTGTTCTGGCAGGAAGCGGCGGGCGCGCTGGTCTACGTGCTGATGGCCGTGATCCTGATCTGGCGCCCCGAAGGCCTCTTCAAGCAAGGAACCTGACGCCATGAAGACACAAACCCGCATCCTCGGCTGGGTCGTGGCGCTGGCGGTCATCGCCCTGCTGCCCCTGCTGCCCGCCCCCATCGGCACGCCCTTCCACCTGGAGCTGGGCGCGCGCATCATCATCATGGCGATCTTCGCGCTCAGCCTGCAGCTGCTCGTGGGCTTCACCGGCCTGGTCAGCCTGGGCCACGCGGCGTTCTTCGCCTGCGCGGCCTACTTCGTGGCGGTCGCCGCCCCGCAGGACGGCCCGGCCAGCGGCTGGTGGCTGCTGCCGGCGGCGGTCCTGTCGGCCGCGCTGCTTGCGCTCATCATCGGCATGCTGGTCCTGCGCACGCGCGGCATCTACTTCATCATGGTGACGCTCGCCTTCGCGCAGCTCGTGTACTTCGTGCTGCACGACTTCTCGTTCTTTGGCGGCAGCGACGGGACGTACATCTACTTCCGGCCCGAATTCGCCATCGGCGACTGGCTGCCGCTGGACCTGACCGCCGGGCCGCAGTTCTACTGGTTCACGGTGCTGATGCTGGGCCTCACGGTGCTGGCACTGAGCCTGATCCTGCGCTCGCGCCTGGGCCATGCCTTCGTCGGCATCAAGCACAACGAGCAGCGCATGCGCGCCGCCGGCTACCGCACCGACGCCTACAAGCTCGCGAGCTTCGTGATCTCGGGCGGCTTCGCGGGCCTCGCGGGCTTTCTCTACGCCATCCAGTACGGCTACGTGAATCCCGAGCTCGCGTCCTGGCACCAGTCGGGCAATGCCCTGATGATGATCATCCTGGGCGGCCTGGGCAGCCTGCCCGGCGCCGTCATCGGCGCCATCACCTTCGTGCTGCTGTCCGAGTGGTTCCAGGCGATCACCCGCCAGTGGCAACTGCTGCTGGGCGGTTTCATCATCCTGTCCGTGGCGCTGATGCCCAAGGGCCTGGTGGGCGGACTGTCCGGCCTGCGCCGCCCGCGCAAGCACGCCGCGCCCGCAACGCGCCCCGCCGGCGCCAAGGAGCTGTCGTCATGACCGCCACGCACGCATCCGCCAACTCTGCCGTGCTGCAGGCCCGCGGGCTGGGCCGGCGCTTCGGCGCGCTGCAGGCCGTGAGCGACGTGTCGCTCAGCCTGTCGCCCGACGCGATCCACGCCGTCATCGGCACCAACGGCGCGGGCAAGTCCACCCTCATCAACCTCCTGTCCGGCGAACTCGCGCCCACGAGCGGCACGGTGAGCCTGCTGGGCTCGGACGTGACGCGGTGGTCGCAGCCGCGCCGGGCGCAGGCCGGACTGGGGCGCAGCTACCAGCGCAACAACATCTTCCCGCCCCTCACCGTGCGCGAGAACTGCCGGCTCGCCGCGCAGGCGCACGCGCAGCGCCCCTGGCATGTCTGGCAGAGCGCGCAGACCTGCGCGCAGAGCCAGTCCCGGGCCGACGACGCGATGGCGCGCGCGGGCCTGGCCCAGGTCGCCCACGTGCCCGCCGCCGGCCTGTCGCACGGCCAGAAGCGGCAGCTGGAAGTCGCGATGTGCCTGGCGACCAACCCCAGCGTGCTGTTGCTGGACGAACCGCTGGCCGGCATGGGGCCGGAGGAGTCCGAGCGCATGCTCGGTCTGCTGCGCGGCCTGCGCGCGGGTCACGCCATCCTGCTCGTGGAGCACGACATGGACGCGGTGTTCGCCGTGGCCGACCGCATCACGGTGATGGTCAACGGCTCGGTGATCGCCTCGGATGCGCCCGACGCCATCCGCACCAACCCTGAAGTGCAGCGCGCCTATCTGGGCGAGCATGCGGACGAGGCCCCGGTGGGCGCCATGACGGGCGCGCAGGCGGTGGCGGCACACACGACGGTGACAGCATGAGCCTTCTGATCGACGCCACCGGCGTCCATGCCTGGTACGGCAGCAGCCACATCCTGCACGGCATCGACTTTCGCCTCGCCCCGGGCGAAACCGTTGGCCTGCTCGGGCGCAACGGCATGGGCAAGACGACGCTCATCCGCACCCTGCTCGGCCTGGTCAAGCAGCGCGAAGGCCGCATCGTCATGCAGGGCCGCGACCTGTCGCGCGGCAAGCCCTACGAGGCGGCGCGCCAGGGCACGGCCTACGTGCCCGAAGGCCGCGGCATCTTCCCGACCCTCACCGTGCGCGAGAACCTCGTCATGGCGGCACGCGCGGGCTCGCGCGGCCAGCGTGACTGGACCGAGCAGCGCGTGCTCGACACCTTCCCGCGGCTGGCCGAGCGTCTGGACAACCTGGGCTCGCAACTGTCGGGGGGCGAGCAGCAGATGCTGTCCATCGGCCGCGCGCTGATGACCAATCCGGACGCCATCATCCTGGACGAAGCCACCGAAGGCCTGGCCCCGCTCATCGTGGCCGAGATCTGGCGGGTGCTGGGCGAGATCCGTTCCAGCGGCCTGGCCGCGGTCGTCGTGGACCGCAACTACCGCATGGTGATGGCGAACGCCGATCGCCTGGCGGTGCTGGAGAAGGGACGCATCGTGCTGGAAGGCCACGCGGCCGAGCTGCAGCGCCGACCCGACGACATCGGCCGCTACCTGGGCGTCTGACACGTCGCGCGGGCGCGCGGGCGACCTGGGTGCAGGGTGCACGCCGGGTCGATCCGGGCACGGGCGACCGCATATCGCGGCCATCGCCCAGGGCATCTCGCGTCAGGCGGGCAGGCGTCCGTCAGGGTCGCCTGACGAACGGCAGGCCGGGCGACGTGGCGTTGCGGCCACCGCGCGCCGGACGAGCGCGCGCGCCGGGCGCGTGGCACGTGGCACGTGGCAAAGGTCAGGCCTGCGGGCGTCGATCACGGCCGGGCATGAGACTTGCCGAATGCGCCGCCTGCCCGCCCCGGCGCGCGCCCGACTGCTAGAGGGGTGCGGTGTACAGTCGGGGTTGCCCGCGCCGCCGGCGCTTTCCGACCGCCTCGATGTATGCGACGACGCCTCTCCGCAGTCCTGTTTGCCCTCACATTGGCCTTCCCCCTGCTGGCGCTGAGCCAGCCTGCGCCGGCCGCTGCTCCCGCCACGGCGGCACCCGCCGCGCAGGACAGCCCGACGCGCGCCCCGGGCCAGGCCCCCGCGCCGGCGGCCTCGGCCGCCGACGGTGAGGCGGCCGAGGCCCCGCCCGAGGAAGCCCCAGCCGCCGCACCCGAACCGGTCGCCGAACCTGTCGCCCCCGCCGAACCCCAGACCCTGGTCGCCGATGGACTGCTCGCGCAGATCTTCGCCCGCGTGGAGATGTGGGCCGCGGGCCTCGTGGACGAAGTGGCCCAGGCCACCGCGGCCCTGAGCGACGTGCGCCTGCTGGGCACCTGGTGGTCCGGCGTGTGGGCGGACGATGACGCCCGGATGGACATGCTGCAGGCCTTGCTGCTGTTTGCGGGCATCCTCGCCGTGGCGCTGCTGGCCGAAGGCATCGTGATCCGCCTGCTGCGCCGCGCCCGCCACCTGGTGGCTGCCCAGGCCGACGCGCAGGAGGCCCGCGCCCAGGCCCGCGCCGCCGCGCGCGAAGCCGAGATCGCGGCCATGACACCCGCCGTGGTGGCCGACCCAACGGGCGCGCCGGACATCGTCTCCGAGTCCGAGGCCCAGGCGCGCATCGATGCGGGCATGGTCGAGCCCGCCACCGTCAGTGCCGCCACGCCGATCACGGCACCCGCCCACGCGAGCGCCGCTTCGCCAGCGGCCGAGGCCACGCCGGCGGCCACCGCCGCGCTGCACCACACCCTGCGCGAAGCCACCCTGGAGCGACTGCACGAACGACGCAAGGCCATGCACCGCTGGGGCCTGCTCGGGCGACTGCCCTGGGCGCTGGCCCATGCGCTGCTGAGCATCGTGCCGCTGGCCGCCTTTCTGGCGGTCGTGGCGATGGGCATGGCGTGGCAGGGTGGCGAAGGCACGCGCTTTAGCGCCGTGACGCTGCCCATCTTCAATGCCTACGTCAGCGTGCGCCTGGCCATGGCCGTCATGCGGCTGATGGCCTCGCCCACGTCCCCGGGGCTGCGCCTCATCCATGTCAGCACGCACACGGCGACGCTGCTGTTCCGGCGCGCGTGCGTGCTCTTCATCGTCATGGGCATCGGCGTCGCATCGAGCGAGGTGCTGGTCCAGCTGGGTGCCGCCGATCACGTGCGCGTCCTCATCATGAAGACGACCTCGCTGATCGTGCACCTGATGCTGATCGCCCTGGTCTTTGCCACGCGCGAACGCACGCAGGCGGCCATCCGGGGCACCGGCGACCATGCCGGCAGGCTGCGGCCGGTGCGCGCCTTCCTGGCCGATCTGTGGCCGTTCGCCGCCACCGCCGTCATCATCACCTTCTGGGTGGTGTGGGCCATGGGCGTGCCCAACGGCTTTCAGCGCGCGATCCATTTCCTCGCCATCACCGCGGCCGTCCTGGCGGGCGCCCGCCTGCTGTGGATCCTGCTGATCGGCGCGCTGGACCGCTCGTTCGAGCGGGCCAACCTGCGCATCGAGAACGTCGTCACCAGCGGGGCCGAGCGCTATCACGCCTGGCTGCGCATCCTGGTCAACATCATCGTGATCGCCGCGACGGTGGTGATCCTGCTGGAAATGTGGGGTCTGGAAGCGTTCAGCTGGTTCGGCAGCGGCACGGTGGGCCGACGCCTGCTGTCGGCTGCCTGGACCATCGGCATCGCGGCGGCGCTCGCGATCGTCGTGTGGGAATCCGTCTCGCTGGCCCTGCGCCGGCGCATCCAGAGCTGGACGGATGCCGGCGACGCCGTGCGGGCGGCCCGCCTGCGCACGCTGGTACCCATGATCCGCACCGTGGTGCTCGTGGTCATCGGCCTGGTGGTGGTGTTCACCGCGCTCAGCGAGCTGGGCATCAATGCCGCCCCGCTGCTGGCTGGCGCGAGCATCATCGGGGTCGCCCTGGGCTTTGGCTCGCAGACGCTGGTGCGCGACTTCATCACCGGCATCTTCCTGCTGATGGAAAACGCCATGCAGGTCGGCGATTCGGTGACCGTGGCCGGGGTGTCCGGCAATGTCGAATACCTGTCGATCCGCACCGTGCGCCTGCGCGCGGGCGATGGCTCCCTGCACGTGATCCCGTTCAGTTCGGTGACGACGGTGAACAACGTCAACCGTGGCCTGGGCACCGCGCCGGTCAAGCTGACGGTGCTGCCAAGCGCCGATCTGGACGCCGTGTTCGCCGCCTTGCGCCAGCAGGCCGAGCAGATGCAGGCCGACCCCAAGTTCGCGCCCCTGATGCTCGGTCCGCTGGAGATCTTCGGCGTGGATCAGATCGACGGCGCCACCGTGACCATCGGCGGCCAGATCCGTACGACCGACAAGGGTCGCTGGCCCGTGACCCGCGAATTCAACCGGCGCGTCCTGAACGAAGTGGTTGCCGGGCGCATCGTGCTGGCCAACCCGCGTGAAACCGTGGTGACGCAGGCGCAACCCGGCCAGCCTGCCCCGGTGGCCATTCCCACCAACCCGACGTAACGCAGAACGCCGCCCGGCGCCCCGCCGGGCCGGCGGTAGCCGTCGGGGCCCGTGACCGGGCCACCCCGGGCGCGGGGCAGCACCGACGACGCTGGGCCGATCACCATGCGGTTGGTCCGCGCGCCGAGCCAGGTCGACGCTCGTCAGCTGACGCTCGGACCCGCGGCAGGCCCATGCAAGGCGATCGGGCTACGCCGTCAGCGTCATGCCATCCCGGACACTGGCAGGCGGCGGATGCGCGATGCCAACCACGACACCGATCACCAGGCCTGACGGATCTCGCCATCCGGCTGCCGGGATACTGCCCGCCAGCCCTCAGGTGGCGGCGCGTCGCACCGACCGGCGCGCAGGCTCGGGCTGGGCATCGATGAAACGTCGGGCGAACCGGCTTTCGCGCAGCGCGCGGCGCGCCGGGGCTTCGACGCGGTCGTACAGCCAGGCCGACCACGCCACCACCACGCCGATCAGGGCCAGCAGAAGCAGCAGGGAGCCATTCACGCCCAGCAGCGGGCCGACGGGCTCGCCAGTGAACGCGCGACTGGTGGCGTTGACGATCTCCAGCACCAGCATGTGGCTGAGATAGACCGAGTAGGACACGACCCCCAGGAAGACGAGCGGGCGCCACGACAGGCTGCGTGCCGCACGGCCCGTGTTGTGCGCGAGGCTCACGATCAGGAGGGCGAACAGCGGCATCACCCACAGGTCGCGCCAGCCGAAGTGCATGGCGGCGGCCAGCAGCGCGGCCACCAGCAGCACGACGCTGTCGGAGCCCAGGCGATGCGCCAGCGGCCGGCAGGCCGCCCGATACAGCAGCATCCCCAGGCCAAAGCCCGCCAGGCAGCGCCAGACGCCGTAGGTGTAGGTCACGTCGAAGTTGCGCCCGTCCTTGGTCACCGCGATCAGCAGGCCGGCCAGCAGCACCGCCGCCAGCCAGGGACCGGCGCCCTTCAGGCGCGCCAGGGCGATGGCGGCCACGGGAAAGACGAGGTAGGCGACCCATTCGGCGCCTATCGACCAGGCCGGGCCATTCCAGGTCAGCGAGTCCGCCGGCAGCACCGCGTGCAGCAGTGTCAGATGCGCAAAGAGCCATGCCACCGTGCGCTCACCCGTGAAGGGCTGAAACACTCCGACACCCACGCCTGCCCACTGCAAGGCCATCTTGACCAGTTCCAGCGTGACGAAGCCGAACAGGATCACCAGGTGCAGCGGGTAGATGCGCGCAAAGCGGGCGAACAGAAACCCCCGCGTCTGCGGCCAGCTTGCGCCGGCGCCGAACGTCGCCCCATAGACGTGGGTCAGGATGAAGCCGCTGAGCAGGAAGAACAGATCGACCCACAGGTAGCCCTTCTGGACGAACTGGGTCGCCTCTCCCCATTGCAGGGCGGGCAGAAAGCCGCCCGTGAAGTGATAGAGGACGACGATGATGGCGGCCAGACCGCGCAACGCGGTGAGCGCGTCGAGCTGCCCGGACGGGGCGAGGGGGGAAGCGGACGTTGACAATGGTGGGCTTGCACGAGAGAACCGAGTGGCACCTTAACAACGCACGCGATGCTGCACAGCAACAAGCATCGACGAGGTGCGACGAGTCGCTACGACGCACCGGCGCCCGTTGCGTCGATTTGCGATATCGTGGCGCCTTGCCACCGGCCATTCCTGCCCGTCTTCCCTTCCTGCCATGTCCGATTCCGCCCTCGCCCGTCGACCCATCGGTGTCTATGATTCCGGTGTCGGCGGCCTGAGCGTGCTGCGCGACATCCGAACGCGCCTGCCGGCCGACGACCTGATCTACGTGGCCGACGCCGCCCACGTGCCGTATGGCGAAAAGTCCCGACATGCCATCATTGCCCGTGCCCTGGCCCTGGCGGCCTGGTTCCGCACCCAGGACGTGAAGGCCATCGCCGTGCCCTGCAACACGGCAACGGCAGCGGCCATCGCCACCCTGCGCGAACACCACCCCGATCTGCCCATCGTGGGGATCGAGCCCGCCGTGAAACCGGCGGCCCGCCTGACCCGCAGCCAGGTGATCGGCGTGCTGGCCACCACCGGGACCCTGGCAAGCGCGCGCTTTCGCGCCCTGGTGCAGCGCGAGGCGCCGGACGCGCGCATCGTGCTGCAGCCTTGTCCGGATTGGGTGATGGCGGTCGAACACGGGATCGTGCATGGCGCGCCCGCGCAGGCGCTGGTGGCCCCGGCCGTGCGCCATGTCCTGGCACAGGGCGCCGACGTGCTGGTGCTGGGCTGCACCCACTTCCCGTTTCTGCGCGACGCCATCCTGGCCTGCGCCGGCCCGCACGTTCCCGTGCTCGAAACTGGCGACGCCGTCGCGCGGCAGCTGGAACGCGTACTGGACGAGCGCGCGCTGACCCGGGCAGACACGGGCCTGCGGGGTGGCGTGCGCTTCGTCAGCAGTGGCGAGCCCGCGACCCTGGCGCAGCTGGCACAGACCCTGTTGGGCGACCCTGTGGTGGCCGAGGCGCTGCCGCCCGCGTTCTGTTGAGCGCCGCGCACTAGGCCATGTCCCTGTATGCCGAATGGCCCTGACGGGTGCTGGTGCGCCGGCGCTGGCGAGTCGTGTGGTGAGCTCTACGCGTGTGCGAACGCATCGGCGTGGCGCAGGTCTTCCAGCCACTGATCGAACCCCCGGCCGGCTTGGCCGTCCATGGCCCGCAGCAAGGCGGCGGGGTGCAGCGTGACCAGCACGCGCCGGCCGTCCGGACGCTCGAGCCACTGGCCGCGCATGTCCTGCACCGATACCGGCGCCCCCATCAGGGCGCGCGCCGCGGTCGCCCCCAGCGCCACGATGGCCTGCGGCGCCACCAGGGCGATCTCGCGTTCGAGCCACGGCAGACAGGCCTCGACCTCGCGCTGCGCGGGCGTCTTGTGCATGCGCCGCTTGCCGCGCGGCTCGAACTTGAAATGCTTGACGGCGTTGGTGAGGAAGAGGCGCTCGCGCTCCCAGCCCAGGGCACTCATGGCTTGTGCCAACAATTGGCCCGCTGGCCCGACGAACGCCTTGCCCCGCAAGTCTTCCTGGTCGCCCGGCTGCTCGCCCACCAGCATCAGGCCGGCCCGCATCGGGCCTTCACCAAACACCACCTGGGTGGCGTGATCGCCGATCGGGCAGTCGCGACAGGCGCTGGCCGCTGCCCGCAGGCGCGGCAGGCCGGCCGGCAACGGCACGCGCAAGGCGGCCGGCAACCCGTCGTCGCCCGCCAGGTCGGACAGCATGGGCCCTTCGGGCTGCAGCCTCACCATCGGGCGGATCCGTCGACCGCTCATCTGCGGCGGCGCGCCCAGCATGGCCTGCGTGCGCCGCTCGGCCGCATCGCTCAGGGGCGCGATCAGCGCGGCTTCCGGCAGGTTGTGCCAGTAGCGCCGCGGCATCTCCCGCGTCATGGTGGCGATCTTCAAGCGTGCCGGATTGAAGATGTTCTCGTAGTACGCCAGCCATAGTGCTTCACCATCGTCCGGGCCTGGCGCATCGTCACGACTCGCGCCCGGGCCGTGATGCAGCTGCTCGCCATCCCAGCGCAGACTGCGTTCGGGCGACAGGATGGCCCAGTGCAAGGTGGTGAAGCGCTTGGCGAAGAAGGGCCCGGCCGCCGCCACGATGTGATGGTCCGGCTCGAACCAGGCCACGTGCATCTGCTCCGTGCTTCCCGGCGCCAGCGGGACCGGCCGAAAGCGCACGAAGGCGTGCATCTTGTGGATGTCGCGGCTGACGGATCGGGCCATGCGATGCATCAGCGCCAGGTCCGGATCGAGCGGGTCATCGCGCAGGCCCGGCTCGCGCGCGAGCCGCCACAGGATGCGATACAGCAGGTCGAAGCGGCCGGGATCGCGGTGCAGGCTGGCCTGTGCCATGCGATCCAGCAGCACGCGCGGCACGCTGGGCACCGGTGCGCGGGCCGCACTGGGCAGCAGCGCCGGCAGGGCATCATCCGCGAACAGATCATCGTCCCCGGCCACGCGCCAGCGCAGTTCGAGCGGCGGCACCCCGCGTTCGAGCCACTGCCGGGCAGCCTGCCGAAACGCGGGGAAGTCGTCTTCCGCGGTCAGGATGCCCTGGAAATGTCCCGTGGCCAGCCCGCGGCGCTCGGCGACCCAGGCCGGCATGGCGGCAGCGTTGGCCGCACCGCCAGCGGGCACGGAGGGTGAGGCCGGTGCAGGTGCTGCCGAGGCTGCGGATGCGGATGATGCAGCCACCGCCGGCGACGCGGGTGCGTCGAAGAGATCGGGCTGTGACGGCGGACGTGGTCCGGCCATGGCGTCAGGCGGGCATGGCCGCGAACAAATCGCCCTGCACCTGCGCCGCAGGGGCCGGCCGAGTGAAGCGGCGCGCGAGGTCGGCGGCATCCAGCGACTTGCCCGGCGAATGGTCCGCCAGGACGACGAAGGGCAGCACCTTGCGCAAGGGCACCCGGGCCGTGGACAGGTCGGCCACGCGCAGGCGCCGCACCCGACGCGCCTGCAGGAACTGCTCGATCGACTTGACCCCCAGCCCGGGCACACGCAGCAACAGCTCGCGCGGTGCGCGGTTCAGGTCGATGGGGAAGCGATCGCGATTGGCGAGCGCCCAGCCCAGCTTGGGATCGACGTCCAGCGACAGCATGCCGGCACCGGTCGGGACGATTTCCTCGTGTGCGAACCCGTAGAACCGCATGAGCCAGTCGGCCTGGTACAGGCGGTGCTCGCGCAGCAGCGGAGCGGGTCGCAGCGGCAAGGCCTTGGCGGCATCGGGAATGGGGCTGAAGGCCGAGTAGTAGACCCGCTTCAGACGGTAGGCGCCGTACAGGTTGGCGCTGGTGGCAAGGATGGCGCGATCATCGGTGTCGTCCGCCCCCACGATCATCTGGGTGCTTTGCCCGCCCGGCGCGAACGCCGGCGCCTTGGCGCGCCGCGGCCGCGTGTTGTTGACCGCGGTCGGTGCGGTGGGCGCCGGACCCGCCGCTTCCTTCGCTTCGTCGATGTGCAGGCGCAGCCGCGCCATGGTGCGCCGAATGCCTGGCGCGTCCTTTTCCGGGGCCAGCTGCGCCAGGCCCTGGGGCGTGGGCATCTCGATGTTGATGCTCAGCCGATCGGCGTACCTGCCGGCCCGCTCCAGCAGCGATTCGCTGGCTTCCGGGATCGTCTTCAGATGGATGTAGCCGCGAAAGTCATGGTCCTCGCGCAGGCTGCGCGCGACCTCGACGACCTGCTCCATCGTGAAGTCGGGCGAGCGGATGATGCCCGAACTGAGGAACAGGCCTTCGATGCAGTTGCGCCGGTAGAAGTCCAGCGTCAGATCCACCACTTCCTTCGTGGAAAAGCGCGCACGCGGCACATTGCTGCTGCTGCGGTTGACGCAGTACAGGCAGTCGAACTGGCAGACGTTGGTGAGCAGGATCTTGAGCAGCGAGACGCAACGGCCATCTGGCGTATAGCTGTGGCAGATGCCCATGCCTTCGGTCGAGCCGATGCCGCGCCCGCCAACGGAGTCGCGCTTGGCGCTGCCGCTGGAGGCACAGGACGCGTCGTACTTGGCGGCGTCGGCCAGGATGGCGAGTTTGCGTAAGGTGTCCACTGGACAAATATACAGCAATCGCAGGGCGGCATCAAACGTTGGCACAAGCCTCCTTCCCGCCAGCGCCGGCGCTTGGCGAACACCGGCCATGCGCTGCGCGCTCACCCGCCGCAGCACGCTCATGCGCGCGGGCTATGTCCATATTCACCCAGCCTATAAAGCCAATGAAATCAAAGGCTTGATATGGCGATTCGTCCATATCGACATGACGAATCGATGTTTCGTCCTGTTGCCGGCCGATGCTCCAATGCTTTCACCGACGAACGGCATTTCGCCGCTTCGCAGCCGACGACCGCTTCCTGCCAACGCCATGACACGCTTTCTGAAGACCCTGCTGGGAGGCGCGCTGATCGCCGCCCTCGCGCCGCTCTCGCATGCCGCCGATCTGCGCATCGGCGTGGTGCCCGGTGCCTACGCCGACTCCATCAACGCCGCCGCCAAGGACGCCAAGGCCAAGGGCCTGAACGTGGAGGTGATCGAATTCACCGACTGGACGACGCCGAACGTGGCGGTCGATGCGGGTGACATCGACATCAACTACTTCCAGCACCAGCCCTTTCTGGAGAACGCCAACGCCAAGCAAGGCTTCAAGCTGGTGAGCCTGGACAGCGGCATCCTGGCCAACATCGGGCTGTATTCGCTCAAGCACAAGCGCCTGGAGGACGTGCCCGTCAATGGCAAGGTGGGCCTGCCGAGCGACCCCGTGAACCAGGGCCGCGGGCTGCTCCTGCTGCAGAAGGCCGGCCTCATCACCCTCAAGCCGGACGTCGGCTACCTGGGCGGCCTGAGCGACATCGTCGAGAACCCGCGCAAGCTGCAGTTCGTGGAAGTCGAAGGGCCGCAGCTGGTGCGCATCACCGGGGACGTGGACCTGTCGATCGGCTATCCCCATTTCATCGTGGCGGCCAAGGCCTTCGACCCCTCCAGCGCCCTGGTGTACTCGGGCATCGAGGACACGCGCTTTGCCATCCGCTTCGTCGTCCACGAAAAGAACCGTGATGATCCCCGTATCCGCGAGTTCATCCGCACCTATCACGAGTCGCCCGCCGTTCGCGAAGTCGCCCACCAGGGCTTCTCGCAGGACGAGCGCCTGTACGCGCTGACCTGGCTCGCCAAGGAGAAGTCGCAATGAAGGCACATTTGCTGGCCTGGCTGGCCGTTGGCCTGTTCGCCACCTCGGCCCACGCAGCCGAGCTCGTCAAGGTCGGCTCCACGCCGGGCGTCACGGCCGACGCCGTCGCCGCCCTCGCCAAGGAGGCCGCCGAGCACGGACTGAAGGTCGAGCTGGTCGAGTTCACCGACTGGACCCTGCCCAACGAGGCGCTGAACAATGGCGACATCGACCTCAACTTCTTCCAGCACCAGGCCTTCCTGGACAACGCCATCCAGCAGCGCGGCTACGCGCTGAGCATGGTCGGACTGGGCCTGCTGCAGAACATCGGCATCTATTCCCAACGGCTGCAGAGCCTGGATGCCGTGCCCAGCGGCGCGCAGGTGGCCGTGGCCAGCGACCCGGTCAACCAGGGCCGCGGACTGCTCCTGCTGCAGCGCGCGGGGCTCATCAAGCTGCGCGAGGGCGACGCGATCGGCGCCAGCGTGCACGACGTGATCGAGAACCCGCACAAGCTGCGCTTTCATGAAATCGAAGGGCCTCAGCTGGTCCGGGCGCTGGACGACGTGGACCTGGCCGTGCTGTGGCCAAGCCACCTGGTGCGGGCCGGTCGGGCCGAGCAGGCCGGCAAGGCGCTGCTGTATTCCGGCGTGGACGACACCTTCTATGCCATGGGCTTCGTGGCCCGCACGGATCAGGCCGAGGCCGACAAGGTGCGCCGCTTCGTGACGCTGTACCAGTCCTCGCCCGCCGTGCGCCAGGTGATCGATCAGGCCTATGACGGCGACAGCCGTCTGTACACCCTGCCCTGGGTCAAGCCCTGATGTCCGGCGCGCCCGACATGACATCGACGCTCACGCTGCCCGCCGGCGCCCGGGTGCGGACCGGGGCTGCCCGGGCCCCGGCCGCCGCGGACACGCTGGCCGCGCCGCATCCGGCGGCCGGCTCCGTGGCGTTTCGCGACATCGGCAAGGTCTATGTGACGGCGAGCGGCCGCGTGACCGCACTGGAAGCCATCAGTCTGGACATTCCCGCCGGCAGCGTCTTCGGCATCATCGGGCGCAGCGGCGCGGGCAAGTCCAGCCTGCTGCGCACGATCAACCGGCTCGAGCAGCCGACCAGCGGCCAGGTGCTGGTCGATGACGAGGACATCGGACAGCTGAGCGAAGCCGCGCTGGTGACCCTGCGCCGCCGCATCGGCATGATCTTCCAGCACTTCAACCTGCTGTCGGCCAAGACGGTGTGGCAGAACGTCGCCCTGCCGCTGCAGGTGGCGGGCGTACCCAAGGCCGACATCACGCGCCGGGTCGGCGAGCTGCTGGCCCTGGTCGGCCTGCAGGACAAGCATCACACCTATCCGGCCCGCTTGTCCGGCGGCCAGAAGCAGCGGGTGGGGATTGCGCGCGCGCTGGTGCATCACCCCGAGATCCTGCTGTGCGATGAAGCCACCTCGGCGCTCGACCCGGAAACCACGCATGCCATCCTGAAGCTGCTGCGCGACATCAACGAGCGGCTGGGCATCACCATCATCCTGATCACGCATGAGATGAGCGTGATCCGCGAGATCGCCGACCAGGTGCTGGTGCTGGAAGGCGGACGGATCGCCGAGCACGGGCCCGTGTGGCGCATCTTCGGTGCGCCGGTGCACGAGGCCACGCGCGCGCTGCTCGCGCCGCTGCAGCATGACATCCCGGCAGACCTGCAGGCCCGCCTGCAGCCAACCCCGCCGCCCCACGGGGCGTTCGAGCGCATCCTGCAGCTGGGCTACACCGGCGAGCACGGGCTGGAGCCCGACTTCGCGCGCATCGAACAGGCGCTGGGTGCGCCCGCACGCCTGCTGCACGGTGGCGTGGACCGCATCCAGGGCCACGCCCAGGGACGGCTGCTGGTGGCCGTGCCCGGCAATGTCCCCCTCCCTTCGCTCGGCCCGCATTTGACGCAGGGGCCTGGCGCCATCGCCCACCATATCCAGGAACTCGGCCATGTCCTTGCCGATTGAACGCTATTGGCAGGCCTTCGCCGACACCCTGGCCATGGTCGGCGTGTCGGGCGCCATCGCCTTTCTGGCCGGCATCCCGCTGGCCGTGCTGCTGATCGTCACCGCGCCCGGCGGCTTTCTGCAGTGGCCACGCGTGAATCGCGTCGTGGGCAGCATCGTCAATGGCTTTCGCGCCACGCCCTTCATCGTGTTGCTGGTGGCGCTGATCCCGTTCACGCGGCTGGTGGCCGGCACCACCATCGGCGTGTGGGCGGCCATCGTGCCGCTGGCCATCAGCGCCACGCCGTTCTTTGCGCGCATTGCCGAAGTCAGCCTGCGCGAGGTCGATCCCGGCCTCATCGAGGCGGCCCAGGCCATGGGCTGCAAGAAGTGGCACATCGTGCGCCACGTGCTGCTGCCCGAGGCCCTGCCCGGCATCATCGGCGGTTTCACGATCACGCTCGTGTCGCTGATCGGCGCATCGGCCATGGCGGGCGCGGTCGGCGCGGGCGGCCTGGGCGACCTCGCGATCCGCTACGGCTACCAGCGCTTCGACACCCAGGTCATGCTGATCGTGATCGCCGTGCTCATCGCCCTGGTGAGCGTCGTGCAGTTCGCCGGTGACCGCACCGTGCGTGGCTTGCGCAATCGTTGATATCCCATGACGCGGGGCATGTCGATCGGCCTGGACCGGCCGGCGGCCCCGCCATCCGGCAGACCCCATGTCATACCTGAATTCCCTCATCGATGAGGACCGAGCCCTGGCTGCGCCGGCGCGCGCGGCACCGCGCATCACCCATGCCTCGCAGGCGCTGGACGTGGCGCAGGCCCTGGCCGAACAATTCGCGCCCGGCGCGGCGCAGCGCGATCGGGAGCGCCTGCTGCCCTGGGACGAGGTCGAGCGCTACAGCGCAAGCGGGCTGTGGGCCATCACCGTGCCGCGCGCCCATGGCGGCGCCGACGTGGATGCCTGGACGCTGGCCCAGGTGATCGCCACCCTGTCCGAGGCCGACGGCTCGCTGGGCCACATTCCGCAGAACCATTTCTACGCCCTGGAGGTGCTGCGCACCACCGGCACGCCTGCGCAGCAGCGGGTGTTCTTCGAGCGCGCCCTGCGCGGTGAGCGCATGGGCAACGCCCTGGCCGAGATCGGCCACCGGGACTACCAGCGCCGCACCCGGCTGACACGCGAGCCCACGGGCTGGACATTGAACGGCAGCAAGTTCTATTGCACGGGCGCGCTGTTCGCGCACTGGATCCCGACCCTGGCCACGCAGGCCGATGGCGAGAGCCATCTGGTCTTCGTGCCGCGCGATGCGCCGGGCGTGAGCATCCTGGACGACTGGGACGGCATCGGCCAGCGCGTGACCGGCAGCGGCTCGGTGCACTTCTCGCAGGTCGCCGTGGAGCCTGGCTGGGTCATCCCCTTCAAGGCGGGCTTCGACAAGCCTTCGGCCATCGGCCCGGTCGCCCAGATCATGCATGCGGCGATCGACCTGGGCATCGGGCGCGCGGCGCTGGCCGCCACCCTCGCGTTCGTGCGCGAGCATGCCCGGCCCTGGCCCGACGCCGGGGTCGAGCGCGCCAGCCAGGACCCGCTGCTGCTGCACCAGATCGGCGACGTTCACGTCCGCCTGCGCGCGGCCGCAGCACTCCTGCGGCGCGCCGGACCGCTCGTGGATGCGGCGCGCGACACGCCCTCGGAGGAGTCGGTCGCAGCGGCCTCCGTCGCCGTGGCCGAGGCGCGCGCACTGACCACCACCGCGAGCCTGCTGGCCGCCAACAAGCTCTTCGAGCTCGGCGGCACCAGCGCGACCCTGGCTCGCCACGGCCTGGATCGCCACTGGCGCAATGCCCGCACCCACACGCTGCATGACCCCGTGCGCTGGAAGTATCACGCCGTGGGCGACTACCACCTCAATGGCCGCAAGCCCCCGCGGCACGGCGCGATCTGATCCCATGACCCAAACGCCATCCCCCCTGCCCCGCCCGCCTCGCGAGCCGCACCGCATCCGCAGCGATGCCGAGGCGCTGGCCGTCGCGCGCACGCTGGCCACGCAGTTCGCGCCGGACGCGGCGGCCCGTGACCGCGAGCGCCGCCTGCCGTGGGCCGAACTGGACGCCTTCACCGACAGCGGTCTGGGCGGTATCACCATCCCCCGTGCGTTCGGCGGTGCGCAGGTGTCCTACGCCACGCTGGCCGAGGTCTTCGTGCTGCTCTGCGCGGCCGACCCCTCGCTGGGCCAGATCCCGCAGAACCACTTCGCCCTGATCCAGAACCTGCGCGACATGGGCTCCGTGGCCCAGCAGCGCCGCTGGTTCGAGGACGTGCTGGCCGGCCACCGCCTGGGCAACGCCGGCCCCGAGCGCAAGGCCAGGGCCGCCACCGTCACGCAGGCCACGGCACGCGTCAGGCAGACGCCCGAGGGCCTGCGGGTCGACGGATCGCGCTTCTATTCCACCGGTGCCATCTTCGCCCACTGGATCCCGTTTCGCGCCGCGGACGAAGCCGATCGCCCCGTGCAGGTCTGGGTCCGGCGCCACGCCGAGGGCGTGGAGGTGACCGACGATTGGGACGCCTTCGGCCAGCGCACGACGGCCAGTGGCAGCGTGACCCTGCGCAACGTCGCGGTGCTGCCCGAGGCCATCGTCCCGCTGTATGCGTTCGCGCAGGTGCCCAACCTGTCCGGACCGGTGTCCCAGCTGATGCAGGCGGCCATCGATGCCGGCATCGCGCAGGCCGCGCTGGACGATGCCATCGCCTTCGTGCGCAACCACGCGCGCCCCTGGATGGACGCGAAGGTGGATGAGGCAGGCGATGACCCGCATGTCATCCAGGCCGTCGGCCGCCTGCGCATCGATGTGGATGCGGCCCGCGCCGTACTGCGTGAGGCCGCCGAGGTGCTCGACGCCATCGAGGCGCGCGGCGAGGTGACTGCCCATGACGTCGCGCGCGCGTCGGTAGCCGTGGCCGAGGCCAAGATCCTCACGACCGAGGCGGCCCTCACCACCAGCGAACAGCTGCTGGAACTGGGCGGCTCGGCGTCGGCGCGCGCCGGCCACAACCTGGATCGACACTGGCGCAATGCGCGCGTGCACACGCTGCACGACCCCGTGCGCTGGAAGTACCACCTGCTGGGCAATCACGTGCTGAACGGCGCGCTGCCGGCGCGCCACCAGTGGAACTGAGTCCGTCATGACCACCAAGAAACGCATGGTGCTCAACGCGTTCAACATGAACAGCGTGGGGCACATCCATCATGGCATGTGGACCCATCCACGTGACCGCAGCACCGAGTACGGCACGCTCGCCTACTGGACGCAGCTGGCGCGCACGCTCGAGCGTGGTCTCTTCGATGGCCTCTTCATCGCCGACATCATCGGCGACTATGACGTCTATGGCGGCAACGTCGACGTCACGCTGGCCGAGTCCATCCAGCTGCCGGTCAACGACCCCTGGGTCGTCGTCGGCGCCATGGCCGCGGCCACGCAGCACCTGGGCTTTGGCCTGACGGCCAACGTGGGGGCCGAGCACCCGTACACGTTCGCGCGGCGGGTCTCCACGCTGGACCAGCTCACCGGTGGGCGCCTGGGCTGGAACATCGTCACGGGCTACCTGGACAGCGGCGCACGGGGGCTGGGACATGATGGCCTTGCCGAACACGACACCCGCTACGATCGGGCCGACGAGTTCCTGGACCTGAGCTACAAGCTGTGGGAAGGCAGCTGGGAAGATGACGCCGTGCTCGTCGATCGCGCCGGCCGGCGCTATGCGGACCCGCACAAGGTCCACGCGGTGGCTCACACCGGCCGCTTCTACCGCAGCCATGCGCGGCACATGTGCGCACCCACGCCACAGCGCACGCCGGTGCTGTACCAGGCCGGGGCGTCCGACCGGGGCAAGCGCTTTGCCGGCGAGCATGCCGAGTGCGTCTTCATTGCCGCGGGCGACCCTGCCGCCGCGCGCACGACGGCCCGCGCGCTGCGCCAGGCGGCCGTGGACGCCGGGCGCGACGCGCAGGACCTGAAGATCATCGTCGGCCTGGCCGTGGTGCCGGGGCGCACGAACGCCGAAGCCCGCGATCGCCACGCCGAGTACCTGCGCCATGCCAGTCCCGAGGCCGGCCTGGCGCACTTCTCGGCCAGCACCGGCATCGACTTCGCCCGCTACGGCCTGGACGAGCCCATCGCCTACGGCCCTTCCAACGCCATCCAGTCCGCGACCCAGGCCGCGCAGCAACGCAAGCTGACGCGCCGGCAATTGCTGGAACAATTCGCGCTGGGCGGCCGCTACGCGGCGCTGGTCGGCGACGCCAGCCGGATCGCCGACGAGATGGAGCGCTGGATGGACGAGGGCGACATCGACGGCTTCAACCTGACGCGCATCGTGGTTCCCGAAACCTGGGAAGACTTCATCGACATCGTGGTGCCCGAACTGCAGGACCGGGGCCGCCATCGCAGCGCCTACGAGCCCGGCTCGCTGCGCCAGCGCCTCTTCGGGCGCGGCGACCGTCTGCCCGCCAGCCACCCCGCCGCCCGCGCGCGTCACGCCGCTTCCGCACCCATCGACGAGTTCACCCCATGACCTTCCTGAATCCCGCCCGGCTGGCCGTGGCCGCCGTCATCACCGCGCTTGCGCCCACCCTGCTTGCGGCACCGCTGCGCATCGGCGTCACGCCTGGCGCCATCGCCGACTCGATCGAGACGGCGGCGCAGGAGGCGCGCGCCCAGGGGCTGGACGTGCAGGTCATCGAGTTCTCGGAGTGGCGCGGTCCGAACACGGCGCTGGCGGCCGGCGACCTGGATGCCAACTACTTCCAGCACCTGCCCTTCCTGCAGAACGCGAGCCGCGAGGGCGGCTACGACTTCGTTCCCGTGGCCATCGGACTGCTGCCCAATGTCGGCCTGTTCTCGCTCAAGACCGACCGCCTGGACGCCCTGCCCGACGCGGCCCGCGTAGCCGTGGCGAGCGACCCGGCCAACCAGGGCCGCGGGCTGCGCCTGCTGGAGCAGGCCGGCCTGATCACGCTGCGCGCGCAGGCCGGTGACGGTCCCCGGCTGACGGACATCCAGGCCAACCCGCGCAAGCTTCGCTTCATCGAGATCGACGGGCCGCAGCTCGTGCGATCACTGGAGGACGTGGACCTCGCCTACGGGGTGACGTCGCACTACGTGGCCGCGGGCAAGGCCGACATCGCCACGCGCCACGGCCTGCTGTTCTCGGGCGTGGAAGACACCCGCTGGGCCATCCACTTCGTCGCTCGCCGGGACAACGCCGACGACGAGCGCCTGCAACGATTCATCGCCCTGTACCAGGCCTCGCCTGGCGTGCGGGACCGCATCCATGCCGCGTACGCCGGGAACCCGCGCTTCTACGCCCTGCCCTGGGCGCCCGGCACGGCGCGCTGAGGCGCTGACGAGGCGGCGGACAGCCACGCCGTCACGCCCGGCGCAGCCCGCCCGCCACCTGCAGGGCGGCACGCAACTCGCGCAGCGCCGCGGGATCCTCCAGCGCATTGGTGAGCAGGCCCAGATCGTCCAGCGCACCGGGCATGCGCCCGTCGGCGACCTGGAGGACCGCGAGCAAGCCCGCCTGCAGCAGCGGACGGGCGATGCTGGCCGGGATCAGGCACACGGCGGATTCCAGGCGCAGCACCTGCAGGATCACGCTCAGGCTCGTGGTGGTCAGCGGGTGCACCAGCGGGCGCTCGGGCTCGCCGGCCCACAGGTCATCGAACTGCAGCCGCACGCCCATGCCGGCATGGGGCAGGATCCAGACCACGCCGACGAGCGCCTGGAAGGGCACGGCCGGGAGGGACGCGAAGGGATGGCCGCTTGCCACCACCAGCACCGACCGATCATGCGCCAGCGCCTCGAAATGCCAGCGCGGGTTCGGTTCACGCGGGCGCCGGCACAGCAGCGCATCCAGGCGCCCGGCGGCGAGTTCGGGCAGCAGGTGGCCCGAGCTTTCTTCGATGAGTTCGATGCGCAGGCCGGGATGCCGGCTCAGGAAGGCCGGCAGGACATCGGCCAGCAAGGCGTTGGCGGCCGCGGGAATGGCCCCCAGGCGCAGGAAGTCCTGGGCGCCCGCCTGCAGCGAGACCAGTGTTTCGGTGGAAGCGCGCAACGCCTGCAGGATGTTGCGGGCGACCGGCACCACTGCCTCGCCAAAGCGCGTCAGGCGCACCCCGCGGGCGTGGCGCTCGAACAGCGGGCTGCCCAGCAGCTCTTCCAGGTCGGCCAGCGCCTGCGTGGCGGCCGGTTGGCTCATACCGACCTGCGGCGCGGCACGCTGCAGGCTGCCGGCCTCGGCCACGCTTGCCAGCAGCTGCAGATGACGCAGTCGCCCGCGCGCGAGCAGGCGATTGAAAATCACGTCGGGGTCGTGCGTCACGGCGGTCTCCAGCGATAAGCAGCGTCGATATCTGCCCGCATTTACCTATTTCACCTGGACAGGGCGGACGGGCACACTTCGGTTTCCTCTCGTGAGACCCCGATGATTCCCCGCCGCCGCGCTTTCGCTCTGCTTGCCATCGCCACCTGCCTGGGCTCGCTGGCCCTGCCCACGCATGGCGCTCCCTACCCCGAACGGCCGATCCGGCTCATCATTCCGTTTGCCCCCGCGGGCTCGACGGACATCGTCGCCCGCCTGGTCGCCGACCGCATGCAGCACACGCTTGGCCAGGCCATCGTGGTGGAAAACCGCGCCGGCGCCGGCGGATCGATCGGCGCCGACGCGCTGGCGCGCGCCACGCCCGATGGCTACACGATCGGCATCGGGACGATCAGCACCCTGGCCGTCAACCCGGTCCTCCTGAAGACCGCGCGCCCCGACCCTCTCGCAGATTTCGCGCCAGTCACGGCGCTGACGGCCATTCCGTCGGTGTCCTCGGTGCATCCCGGGCTGGGCGTGAAGGACTTCGCGGGCCTGGTCGACCTCGCCCGCACCCGCCCCGACGCGCTGGCGGCGGGCTCCTCGGGGTCCGGATCGATCGGCCACGTCATCCTGGAGGCCATCAACGGCGAATTCGGCCTGCGCCTTCAGCACATCCCCTACAAGGGCATGGGCCCGGTGATCAACGGCGCCCTCAGCGGCGAGACCCAGGTGCTGGTGGACCAGTATCCGTCGTCGGCGCCGCACATCCAGGCCGGCAAGCTCGTGCCGCTCGCGGTGGCCTCGGCGGCGCGCCTGCCGGACTTGCCCCACGTTCCCACCTATCGCGAACTCGGCCACCCCGCCCTGAACGACCTGGCCACCACCTGGTTCGGCCTGGTCGCGCCGGCCGGCACGCCGCCGCACGTCGTGGCGCGGCTGAACGAGGCCGCCCGCCTGGCCCTGGAAGACCCCGGCTTGCGCGCCAAGCTGGAAAGCCTGGGCGCCGAGGTGATCGCCGGCACGCCCGACGCGTTCGCCGAGCGCATCCGCACGACCCTCGCCAGCGTGCGCCAGGTCGTGCAGGACCGCAACATCCGGGTGGAATGATGGGGCCGGGCCTGTCACCGGCGCTTGCCGACGATATCGGGGCATCCGCCCGCGCGCAGCACGAGCAGGTCGTCGCCTGGCGACGCCACCTGCATCGCAACGCCGAACTGTCGTTCCGGGAGTTCGACACGGCCGATTTCCTGGAAAGGCAATTGCGCAGCCTGTGCGGCATGCAGGTCGAACGGCCGACCGCGACGAGCCTGGTCGCCACGCTGCGCGGCAAGCAGCCGGGCGGCGTGATGGCCATCCGCGCGGATACGGACGCGCTGCCGATCCAGGACCGCAAGGCCTGCGACTACGCGTCCGAGCGTGCCGGCGCGATGCACGCCTGCGGCCATGACGGTCACGCCGCCATGCTGCTGGGCGCCGCCCGCCTGCTCTCCAGCCTGCGCGGGCAGTTGCCCGGCGAAGTCCGGCTGTTCTTCCAGCATGCCGAGGAACAGCATCCGGGCGGCGCCCAGGAAATGGTGGATGCCGGCGTCATGGCTTGCGTGGACCGCATCATCTCGGCCCATGTCATGTCCACCGTGGACACGGGCCGCATCGTCGTGCTGGATGGTCCCATGCTGGCCAGCTCCGACCGCTTCGTGCTGCGCATCCAGGGCAAGGGCGGGCATGCGGCCACCCCGGAGCGCTGCGTGGACCCCATCTGGGTGGGCGCGCAGATCGTCGCCAACCTGCAGGCCGTGGTCGCACGCAACACGGACCCGCACGACGCGCTCATCCTGTCGATCACGCAATTCCACGCCGGCGCGGCCTTCAACGTGATTCCCGACAGTGCCGAGATCTCGGGCTCGGTGCGCTGCTTCTCGCCGCAGGTTCGCGTGCGGGTGCCACAAGAGATCGAGCGCATCGCGCGCGGCGTGGCGCAGGCCCACGGGGCCGAGATCCATCTGGAGTACGTGCTGGGCTATCGGCCGGTGTTGAACGACCCGGCCACGGCAAGCGCGCTGCGCGAGGTGGTGCGCGTGGCGCTGCCCGAGGTGCCGCTGCACGGGATGAAGCCCTTGCCCAACAGCGAGGACTTCGGCGCCTTCACGACCCGCGCGCCGGGCGCCTACGCCCTGATCGGCGCACGCAACGAAGCCAAGGGCATCCGTCATCCGCATCATCACCCCGAGTTCGACTTCGACGAGGCGGCCCTCGAACATGGCGTGCGGCTGTTCACGGCAGCGCCCTTCCTGATGAACCGCACGGGCGGCGTGGCGCACCGCTACTCGGCCGTCGACGCGCTCCAGAACGCCTGATTGACGTAGGCCGCGTTGCGCAGGCGGTCGGTCAGCACGTCGAGCTCTTCGCGCGCGATCTCCGAGGGGGCCAGCTCGGCCTCGATCTCGGCCTCCTCGGCCCCGAAGGCGCGGGTGTCCACAGCGTGGATCGGCAACCCGGCCGCCCCGAGCAGGCGCTCGAGCAGCGCGCGCGCCTCCTGCAGGCGCGCGGCATCGGCGATCAGGGTGACGCGGTAGATGGCTTCGACCGAGGCCGAATGGATCGGCCGACGGTTGGTCAGCATGATGATGGGCCGCAGCAGCGTGTTGGCGGCCAGCACGAATGCGGTGCCGAGGAAGGCTTCGAGGATCAGGTCCGCGCCCGCGGCACAGCCGACCGCCGCCGACCCCCACAGCGTCGCGGCGGTGTTGATGCCGCGCACGCTGCCCCCATCGCGCATGATGACGCCCGCGCCCAGAAAGCCCACGCCGGAGACGACGTAGGCAATGACCTGCAACGGCCCCGGAGAGCCACCATTGAGCTCGTGGAAACGCACCGCGATGTCCACGAACAGCGCCGCGCCCACGCAGACCAGCACGTTGGTGCGCAGGCCGGCGGTGCGCTGGCGGATCTGGCGCTCGAGTCCGATGAGCGCGCCCATGAGGAAGGCCACGGTCAGGCTGACCAGGGTGTCTTCCAGGGTGCCGAGATTGATGGTGTCGAAGGCTTTCATGGGGACCGCGTCGAGTCGCAAAGACTACCGGGCCCGCTAGCGGCTCGCCATGCGCCGCACGCAGCTGACTGTGCGTGCGGCCCGGTCCCCGACACCGCCTGGGCGTCGGGGACCGCGTCCTGCAGCAGCGCCTAGGTCCGTTCCGGCTGGGGTGCCGGGGGCTCCTTGCGCTTGCCATCTTCGTCGAAGACGGTTTCAAGCTCATTACCGAGCACGTCCGTCGGGTTGTGCCCGCGGTCGACCTGCAGGGGCCGGAACATGGCGCCGTTGCCGGGCGCCGAGCCGTTCTCGAAGACCTCGCGCTCGTCGATGGTGTGCACGTTCGCGGCGGGCGCATTGCCCTGCTTGTCCTGCCCGAAGTACACCACCGTGTGCGGGTACGGCAGCTCGATGTTGGCCGCGTTGAAGTGCTTCTTGACCAGTCGGTTGTAGGCACGCTGCACGGCCCACTGCATCCCCGGGGTGGTCTTGATGAGGACCCGGATGGTGAAGCCGCGCTCGTCGAGCTTGGTCACGCCGGCGATGGTGATGTCCTCCAGCAGTTCCTTGGCCAGCACTTCGTCCTGCTGCAGTTCGGCATAGGCCTGGCGCAGGTGGTGGGCGACATCGTCCACGTTCTCGCGATAGGCCACCGTGTACTCGCCCCAGTGGTACGAGAAGTCCCGCATGTGGTTGGCGACCACGCCGACCTGCGAGAACGGGATCATGTGGTAGCCGCCATCCAGCGTGCGGATGTACACGGAGCGGATGGTCATCTTCTCGACGGTGCCGAAGATGCCCGCCACTTCCACCACGTCGTTCTGGTTCATCCCGTTCTCGATCTGGATGAACACGCCGGTGATCACGTCCTTGACCAGCTCCTGCGCCCCGAAACCGATGGCCAGGCCGACCACGCCGGCACCCGCGATCAGCGGACCGATGTCGATGCCGATCTGCGAGAGCAGCACCAGCACCGTCATCGTCACGATGACGATCAGCGAGGCATTGCGGAACAGCGACAGCAGCGTCTTTTCGCGGGCGCTGGGCGCGCCGGTCGTGTCGCCTTCGGCCGGGATGTTCAGGCGATGCTCGATGATGCTGGCCACGACCGTCCAGGCCACCATGGCGATGCCCAGGATGATGCCGATGCGGATGAGGGTGCCGATGGCGGTCGAACCGCTTTCGGACGCCACCCAGGCGCTCAGGTTGAAGACGTGCCAGGCATCCAGCACCACCAGCGCGACCACGACCAGGATCAGCAGTCGGATGCCGCGCAGCACCGCCGGGACGTAGGCATTGAGGCGCGCCTCGAGCATGGGCAGGCGACGGTGGATGTCCTCACCCAGGCGGATGCGGCGCGTGAGCAGCGCCGTCAGCAGGGCCGAGAGCAGCATGCCCACGGCCACGGCCACGAGCGTCTGCCCGGTGGCGGCCGCCATGAAGGGCAAGGCGCCCGCGGGATCGACCTGGCTCGCGATCAGCAGGATCGTGAAGTAGGCGATGGCCAGGATGTGCCAGGTGCGCGCCAGCATGCGCAGCAGGGTGCCGAAGAAGGCCGTGCTGGACGTCTGGGCGCGGCGGATCAGGCGATCGCGCAGCACGATGCGGTTGCGCCAGATCACCGTGACGGCGTAGACGTACACGCCGAGCATGATGATGAGGCCGATCAACTGGCCGACCGCGGGCGCGAGCACGACGGTCACGATGGGCACCACGACCAGCAGTCCGTACCCGGCGATGGTGATCAGGTTGGCGAGCCAGCCGTTCCAGTAGCGTGCGACATCGTCGGCCATGGGCAGCAGGCGCAGGTGCTCGAAGCGGGTGGCGAAGACGACGCGCACCAGGCACTTGGCCAGTTCCACGGCCACGAAGGCGTTGACGAACAGCGCGTCGAAGGTGCCCATGGCGCCCGTCGTGCCCCAGAAGGCGGACACGGCATAGCCGAGCGTGCCCGCCAGCAAGATCACGGCGGCATCGACGACGAGCGCGAGGACCATGGCGATGGCCCGCGTGTAGAACAGCGCGACGCGCGAACCGAAGGCCGCGAGGCGGTGGCGACGCGGCTGCTCGCCGGGGGCCGCATGGGCCTGGCGCACGACCCACTGGTCGAGCCGGCGGAAGATGCCGGTGGCCAGCATGCGCAGGATCACGAAGCCCACCACGGTGGCGAGGATCACGACGCCGAGCTGGCCCAGCACCGCGGGCCAGTCCACGACGCGCCGCGACGGGTCCGTGCTGCCGGTGAAGAGGGCCGTGAGCGCCGCTGCCGCGGCCTGGGTGTCGCTCAGGATGTCGCCCACGAAGTTCTGCGCGCTGTCGGCCAGGCGCGTGGCGAACGAGTCCTGCTCGGTCACGGCGACCCGGGCCGGGTCCTCGGGCGGGGCCTGCGCGGGCGGCGGCGTGGCCGCCTCGCCAGTGGCGGCGGGCGCAGGCGCCACGGCGCCCGGCTCGGCCGGCGGCGCATCGCCCGCGGCGATGGCGCGCAACTGCTCGACGAGGCGCGTGCGCGCCGCATCGTTCTCCAGGATGTCCGCCAGGCCGGCGTAGGAGGCCGGATCCACGCCGGCCACCGGCGCTTCGGTCTGCGCGGGCGCGGGCGCCTGGGCGCTGGCGTACGGGCTGACGGCGAAAAGTCCTATCGCAAGCAGAAGAGCCAGCCACCACCGGCCATCCATGGCCCAGCCGGCTGGCTGGCCCCTCGTGATCTGTGCTTCGCGCCGTTCAACCACTACCCCACCTCCTGTCGAGGACGGCCGAACGCGCAGCGCGGTGCCGCGGGCCTGGCCGCCGGAAAAGCCCTCGATTGTCCCCGAAGCGCGGGCGAGGGACAACCCGAGGGGGCGCACCACCCGCCGGCTACCGCTAAAATAGCGGATTGGCCCGCCGCCGCCCCGTGCGGGGGACTGCGGCGCTCGCGATTCTGATGGCTTATCCATGCTTACCTTCCAGCAACTGATTCTCCGTTTGCAAGACTACTGGGGCACCCAGGGCTGCGCCCTGCTGCAGCCGATCGACATGGAAGTCGGTGCGGGGACGTCGCACACGGCGACCTTCCTGCGCTCGCTGGGCCCGGAGCCCTGGCGCGCGGCCTACGTCCAGCCCTCGCGCCGCCCCAAGGATGGCCGCTACGGCAACAACCCCAACCGCCTGCAGCACTACTACCAGTTCCAGGTGGTGCTCAAGCCTGCGCCAGCCGACATCCTCGAGCTGTACCTGGGTTCGCTGCGCGCCATCGGCATCGACCCGGCCGCGCACGACGTGCGCTTCGTCGAGGACGACTGGGAGAATCCGACGCTGGGCGCCTGGGGCCTGGGCTGGGAGGTCTGGCTGAACGGCATGGAGATCACCCAGTTCACGTACTTCCAGCAGGTGGGCGGCCTGGACTGCAAGCCGATCACGGGTGAGATCACCTATGGTCTGGAGCGCCTGGCCATGTACCTGCAGGGCGTGGAAAGCGTCTACGACCTCGTCTGGACCCACACGCCCGAAGGCACCATCACCTACCGCGACGTGTTCCACCAGAACGAAGTCGAGCAGTCGACCTACAACTTCGAGCACGCGATGGCCGACGTGCTGTTCGCGCATTTCTCCGACTACGAGAAGCAGGCGCAGGCGCTGCTGGCGCTGGAGACCCCGCTCGCGCTGCCGGCCTACGAGTCCGTGCTCAAGGCGGCCCACACCTTCAACCTGCTGGATGCGCGCGGCGCCATCAGCGTCACCGAGCGCGCCGCCTACATCGGCCGCATCCGCAACCTGTCGCGCGCCGTCGCGCAGGCCTACTACGATTCGCGCGAGCGGCTGGGCTTTCCCATGCTGCAACAAGCCACTGCCCAACCGAAGGAAGCTGCATGACCGCCGGCACCGACAACGTCCAAGCCCTGTTGGTGGAGTTGTTCACCGAGGAATTGCCGCCCAAGGCCTTGCAGCGCCTGGGCCAGGCGTTTGCCGACGGCATCGCCGCCGGCCTCGCGCAGCGCGGCCTGGTGGCCGCCGATGCGGGCGCCGCCACGATGTACGCCTCGCCCCGCCGCCTGGCGGTGCTGCTGCCCGCCGTGCTCGCGCAGGCGGCTGACAAGCCGTATGCCGAAAAGCTGATGCCCGTGGCCGTGGGCCTGGCGGCCGACGGCAGCGCCTCGCCCGCCCTGCAGAAGAAGCTGGCCGCCAAGGGCCTGGCCGACATCGACGTGGCCACGCTGGCCCGGGAATCCGATGGCAAGAACGAACAGCTCGTCTACCGCGGCGTGGCCCGCGGCGCGCTGCTGGTCGACGGCCTGCAGGAAGCCCTGAACGAGGCCATCGCCAAGCTGCCCATTCCGAAGACCATGAGCTATCAGCTGTCCGATGGCCAGACGTCGGTGCGCTTCGTGCGCCCGGCGCACGGCCTCATCGCGCTGCATGGCGAGACGGTCGTGCCGGTCACGACCCTGGGCCTGGAAGCCAGCCGGATCACGCGCGGCCACCGGTTCCAGGCGCCGCGCGATCCGCTCACGCTGACGCAGGCCACCGACTACGAAACGACGCTGGCCGAGCATGGCAAGGTCATCGCCTCGTTCACCGCGCGCCGCGACGCCATCATCGACCAGTTGCGCCGCGAAGCCGCCCGCCTGGGCGCCTCGCTCGGCCCGGAAGACGATGTCGCGCCGCTGCTGGACGAAGTCACCGCCCTGGTCGAGCACCCGACGGTGTATGTCGGGGAGTTCGAGCCCGAGTTCCTGAGCGTGCCGCAGGAATGCCTCATCCTCACGATGCGGCTGAACCAGAAGTACTTCCCGCTCTTTGACGCCGACGGCGTGCGCCTGACCAATCGCTTCCTGATCGTCAGCAACATGGCGCTGGAAGATCCGGCCAACATCGTCCAGGGCAACCAGCGCGTGGTGCGCCCGCGCCTGGCCGATGCGCAGTTCTTCTTCGAGACCGACCGCAAGGCGCGCCTGGAGTCGCGCATCGACGGCCTGGGCAGCGTCGTGTATCACAACAAGCTGGGCAGCCAGCTCGCCCGCACCGAGCGCGTCGCCGCGCTTGCCGGCTGGGTGGCGCGCGCACTGGGCGGTGACCCTGCCGCCGCCGAGCGTGCCGCACGCCTGGCCAAGGCCGACCTCGTCACCAACATGGTGGGCGAGTTCCCCGAACTGCAGGGCGTGATGGGCGCCTACTACGCCACCCACGACGGCGAAGCCGCCGATGTGGTGGACGCCATCCGCGGCCAGTACGACATCCGGCTCGACGCCCCGGTGGGCGCCGAGGGCGTGACCCGCGTGGCCCTCTTCATCGCCGATCGCGCCGAGACGCTGGCCGGCATCTGGGCCGTGGGCTCGCAGCCCACGGGCGATCGCGACCCGTTCGGCCTGCGCCGTGCGGCCCTGGGGCTGATCAGCGCCTTCGACCAGTTGACGGCCGGCGGCCAGCTCGATGCGCGCGATGCGCAGCCCGCGCTGACCCTGGACGCCTTGCTGGAACAGGCGATCGCCGCCCTGCCGGCCGGCGTCGTGCCGGCGGGCGAGGCCCCGGCCCTGCGCGATGCGCTGCGCACCTTCATCCACGAGCGCGTGCGCAACCAGCTGGGCAACCAGTACGATCGCGCCGTCATCGACGCCGTGCTGGCGCTGCAGCCGCCGCTGCATCAGGTGGCCGCCCGCGTGGCCGCCGTCGCCGGGTTCCAGACCCAGCCGGCCGCCGCCAGCCTGGCCGCCGCCAACAAGCGCGTGGGCAATCTGCTCAAGAAGGCCGAGGACACCAGCGCCACCGTCGACGCCGCGCTGCTGCGCGAGCCCGCGGAAGTCGCGCTGGCCAGCACCATCGACGCGCTTCAGCCGGATGCGCAACGCCAGGCGGCGGCGGGCGACTTCGCCGCCTCGCTGACGACGCTGGCCGGCGCCCGCGAGGCCGTGGACGCGTTCTTCAACGACGTGATGGTGATGGCCGAGGACCCGGCAGTGCGACGCAATCGCCTGGCGCTGCTTGCCCGCCTGCACGGGTTGATGAACCAGGTCGCCGATCTCGGTCGTCTCGCCTGACGCGCGCAGACGGCAAGGTTGCCATGAAGCTCATCATCCTGGACCGGGACGGCGTTATCAACGAGGACCGCCCGGATTTCGTCAAGCATCCGGACGAGTTCGTCCCCCTGCCCGGCAGCCTGCAGGCCATTGCCCGACTGAACCAGGCGGGCTGGCGCGTGGCGGTCGCCACCAACCAGTCGGGCCTCGCGCGCGGCTTGTTCGATGCGGCCACGCTCAACACCATGCACGCCAAGCTGGGCAAGCAGTTGCAGGCACTGGGCGGGCAGATCGACGCCTTTTTCATCTGCCCGCACCTGCCCGAGGCGGGCTGCGACTGCCGCAAGCCCTTGCCGGGCATGCTGCTGGACATCGCACGCCGCTACGAGATCAAGCTGCGCGACGTCCCGTTCGTGGGCGACACGCTGCGCGATCTGCAGGCCGCCCAGGCCGCGGGCGGCCAGCCCTGGCTGGTGCGCACGGGCAATGGCCGGCGCACCGAAGAAGAACAAGAACTGCCACCGGGCACGCGGGTCAGCGATGACCTGATGGGCGTCGCGCTGGCACTGGAGGGCGCGTGATGGCGTGGCTTCGTTCCCTGCTCTACTTTCTGTTCCTGATCGTCACGGTGATCCCCTACGCCGTCGCCTGCACCCTCATCGCGCCCCTGCCCCTGCACGTGCGCTATCGGTTCACCGTGGGCTGGCCCCGGCTGGCCGTGTGGGGCGCCCGCTGGATCTGCGGCATCCGCTGGCAGGTCAAGGGCTGGGACAACCTGCCCGACGGCCCGGCCGTCGTGCTGTCCAAGCACCAGTCCGCCTGGGAAACGCTGTGGTTTCCGGCGTACATGCCGCGCGAGCTGTGCTTCATCTACAAGAGCGCCCTGCATTGGGTGCCCTTCTTCGGCTGGGGCCTCAACCTGCTGCGCATGATCGCGATCGACCGCGGCGACCGGCGCAGCGCCATGCAGCAGGTGCTGGCCAAGGGCCAGGCGCGCCTGGCCGATGGCCGCTGGCCGATCCTGTTTCCGGAGGGCACGCGCGTGCCGCCCGGCCAGGTCGGCCGCTATCAGCCCGGTGGCGCGCGGCTGGCCGCCCACGCCGGGGTGCCCGTGATCCCGGTCGCCCACAACGCGGGCGAAGTGTGGCCGCGCAATGCCTTCGTCAAGAAGCCGGGCCTCATCACCTTGTCCATCGGGCCGATCATCCCGTCCGAAGGACTGTCGCCGGCCGAACTGAACCAGAAGGCGCAGGACTGGATCGAGGCCGAGATGCGCGTCCTCGCCCCACACCGCTATCGTGACTGATCCCAGCCATCAGTTGCTGTTCGACTGGGGCGCGGAGCCTGCCCCTGCGCCCCCCGCCGATCGCGGCACGTCGGCTACCGGAAAGCCCGCGCCCGGCCCGCGCACGGCCCCCGCAACGCCGCCGCCCGGCGCGCCGGACCCTGCGATCGCGCCACCGCCCGCCGGATCCGACCTGGCCCACGGCGGCAGCGGCGACGTCCACACCCCCGCGCCGGCCGTCCTGCCCGCAGGCGCGCGCTGGCGCGTGACGCCCACCGACAGCCAGCCCATCGGCTACGTCCTGCTGCGCTCCAAGCGACGCACGATCGGTTTTCTCATCACCGACGACGGGCTGCGCGTCACCGCCCCACGCTGGGTGGGCCTGGCCGACATCGACGATGCGGTGCGCAGCAAGGCGGACTGGATCCTGCCCCGCCTGCGCGCCTGGCAGGAACGCCAGCAGCGCGTGGCCCTGCACCGGGCACGTTGGGAAGACGGCGGCGAGCTGCCCTATCTGGGCCAGACGATCCGCTTTCGCACGGGCGGCGCCCGTCGGCACTTCGAGGGCGACGTGCACGCCCCGCAGGCGGGCGACACGCTGTGGCTGGGCCTGCAGGTGGACGCGGACGCGGGCCGCATCAAGGATGCCGTGCAGGCCTGGCTGCAAGGCCAGGCGCGCGTCATCATCCAGGCACGCCTGACCCATTTCCTCGAGCGCACGGGGCTCAGCATCACCCGCTGGCGCCTGTCCTCGGCGCGCACGCGCTGGGGCTCGTGCACGAGCCAGGGCCATATCATGCTGAACTGGCGCCTGGTGCACTTCACGGTGGACGTGATCGATTATGTGATCGCCCACGAGCTCGCCCATCTGCGCGAGATGAACCACGGCCCCGGCTTCTGGACCGAAGTCGGGCATATCCTGCCCGGCTACGAGCAGGCGCGGCAGACCCTGCGCCAGCACGACCCGGTCAGTCTTCCATCCTTTACCTAGGAGTCTTCGATGCGAATCCTGCACACCATGCTGCGCGTGGGCAACCTCGACAAGTCCATCGCGTTCTATACCGACGTGCTCGGCATGCAGCTGCTGCGCCGCAAGGACTACCCGGACGGCAAGTTCACGCTGGCCTTCGTCGGCTACCAGCCCGAATCCGAAGGGCCCGCGCTGGAACTGACCCACAACTGGGACACCGACGCCTATGACCTGGGCGACGCCTACGGCCACATCGCGCTGGAAGTGGACGACGCCTATGCGGCCTGTGAGCGCATCAAGGCCAAGGGTGGCAAGGTCGTGCGCGAGGCCGGTCCGATGAAGCACGGCACCACCGTGATCGCCTTCGTCGAGGATCCGGACGGCTACAAGGTCGAACTGATCCAGGCTGCCGGCCGCAACGACTGAGCGGCGCGGCGCACGGCCCTGCCGGGCGCCTGCGACGCTGCACCATGACGAAGGGGGCGCCGCGCGCCCCCTTGCTCATCCTTGGCCCGCGTACGCGCTAGTTGCGGGCGTTGATCACCCGCATGGCCTGGGCACGCCCGCTGCCATCCAGCACACGAATCGTGATCTGGCGTGCCTGCATGTTGTCGGGCAACGCCACCTGGCCATGCACGTTCTCGAAGTCGCCCAGCTGCAGCGCGACCGGGTCCAGCGTCACGGTGCCCGTGCGTCCGCTGGGATAGCGCCCTTCCACGGCGAACTGCACGTTGCCCTCGAAGGTGCCGCTGGCCTCGCGCGTGAGTACGACGTGGTAGTCCATGGCGCCATCACGATTCAGAAAGCGCGCGGCACGGATCTGCAGGCTGCCGCCACGCGGATCCGGCGGCAGTGCGTCCTTGAGCATCGCCAGGTTGTCTTCCAGCGGCTGCAGCCCGGTGCGGGCGCGGTCCAGTTCCTCGGCCAGGGTGTTGCGCTCGGCCTGCTCGGCAGCCAGCGCCTCGCGCGTCTGGTCGAGCTCGGCGCGCGCCTGCTGCAGCGACACGCTGGCCTGCTGGTACTGCTCGGTCAGCTGACGGGACTCCGGCGCCGACAGGCGCGGCGGCAGATACTCTTCCTGGATGAACAGCACGCAGGCCACCCCCAGCAGGACGCCGAACAGCAGCCACAGCAACCACCGCGGAAACTGGCGGCGCGGCTTCGCGCCGAAGGCATAGGGTTTGAACGGCGCGGGTTTTGATCTTCCGAACATCGTGCGAGCTTTCCTTGGACCGCAGGGACGCGCGAAACGTCACCTCGAATGTAACCGCGCAGAATAACGCGAAACCACATGTCATGCCGACGCCGGACAAACGTCGTTGCGTTTGGACAGGTTACGACATCCCGTCACAGATAGGGCGACGCGAGCCAGATCAGACGATTGCGCAGCCGCTTGGCAAAGGGCCGCGCGGCCAGCGTCTCCAGGGTTTCCTCGGCCGCCGTGCTCATGTTGCGCTCGATGCGGTCCGTGATCCAGCGGGCAACCGGGCGGCCATAGATCTCCATGTCGAGCTCGAAGTTGAGCCGCATGCTGCGCGGATCCAGGTTGGAGGAGCCGACATAGCTCCAGACGCCATCGACCACCATCAGCTTGGCATGGTCGAAGGTGCCGGCCGAGCGCCACACCCGCACGCCCTTGCGCACCACCTGGTCCAGTTGCGCCGTCATTGCGTAATCCACCAGGCGCAGGTTGTTCGCACCCGGGATCACGATGTCCACCCGCACGCCCCGGCGGGCGGCAATCGTCAGCGCGGCGATCTGGGCCTGGTCCGGCAGGAAATAGGGAGACTGGATACAGACCCGTTCCTGCGCGATCGCGAGCGCGCCCAGGATCATGTCGTGTGTCGTCCCCACGTTGCGGTCCGGGCCCGAGGCCACGGCGCGCACGGGCAGGCCGTCATCGAAGTACGCGGGCGCGCCCACCGGAAACCAGGTCTCGCTGCGCAGCGACTCGCGCGTCGTGAACTCCCAGTCGTGCGCGAAGACGGTCATCAGCTGGGCCACGGCCGGGCCTTCGATGCGGAAGTGCGCGTCGCGCGCCGGCGCGCCACCGGCGCCTTCCTCCGTGAAGCCCGCGCGGATGTTCATGCCGCCCGAAAACCCCGTGTGCCCATCGACGATCAGCACCTTGCGGTGACTGCGCAGGTTCGCATAGGGCATGCGCAACCCCAGCGGGTTGGTCATGAAGAGCGCCGTGCGCACCTTGCCCCGATGCAGGCGCCAGGTGATGGCGGGGCGGGAATACTTGGCCCCGATCGAATCGATCAGCACGCGCACCGCCACGCCCCGCTCGCGCGCCGCGACGAGGGCGTCGGCGATCTCGCGCCCGGCCGCATCGTTGTCGAAGATGTAGCTGCCCAGCGCGATCGAGGTGCGTGCCGCGCCGATCGCCGCCAGCATCGCGCGGTAGGTCTCGTCACCGCCATCCAGCGGGGTCACGCGGTTGCCCGCCGTCAGCGCGAACTGGCTGATGCGATCGCCCAGCACCTTCATGGATGCAAAGCGCGGCAGCGTCAGGATGCCGACATCCACGTCCGAGATCGTCGGGCGCCGATGCAGCAGCGGATCGGACTGATCGCGCAACTGCCCGATCTTGCTGTAGCGCACGCGATTGACGCCCGCCACCAGATAGAACAGGACGCCGGCCACCGGCGAGAACAGGACGAGGGCGACCCAGCCGACCGCCGCGCGCACGTCCTGTTTGGTCATCGCGGCGTGCACGGCCGCACCCAGGCTGGCCACCGTCGTGAGAAAAAGGGCTGCATGGGGCCAATACTCGGCCACGAATACGCTGAAGCTGCTGGGCATCGGGGTCGTCAGGAGGGCGAATCTGCGGCGGCTTGGCGCGCCGGGCGACGGTCGATCTTAGCTGAATTCGCAGCGATCCCCGCCCTGCGCGTGCACGGCGGCTTGCCAGGGGCGCACGAACGCCGCGGGTGGCCGCGGGGGCGTTGGTAGAATCGCGCATGCCTTCGCCGACCCTGGACCTGGACCTGCTGCGCGCATTCGTCGCCATCGACGAGCAGGGCACCTTCGCGGCCGCCGGCATTGCGCTGGGGCGCAGCCAGGCCGGCATCACGCAGCAGATGCAGCGACTGGAACAGCAGGCCGGCTGCCCGCTCTTCACCCGCACCGGGCGCAGCAAGGCCCTGACCGAACAAGGCCACCACCTGCTGCCCTATGCGCGCGAACTGCTCAGGCTGCACGACGACGCGCTGCGCGGCCTGGCCGAACACGGCTCGAGCGGCACCCTGCGCATCGGCTCGCCGCACGATGTCGCCGACACCCTGCTGCCCGCCCTGCTCAGCCGCATCGCCCGCGCCGCCCCCCGGCTGCGCCTGGACATCCAGGTCGGACGCAGCCCCTACCTGATGGACGCCGTGCATCGCGGCGACCTGGACCTGACCATCTCCACGCGCACCGACGACCAGTTGCAGGGCGTCGTGCTGGGCACCTCGCCCACGCTCTGGATCTGCGCCAGCTCGTTTTCCTACGACCGCCGCCAGCCCCTGCCGCTGATTCTGATCGACGAGCCCAGCATCTTTCGCAGGCTGGCCCTCGACGCCCTGGGCGCGCGCGGCATTCCCTGGCGCCAGGCCTACAGCTCGTCCAGCCTCATCGGCGTGAAGGCGGCGATCCGGGCCGGCCTGGGCGTAACCGCACGCACCACCGAGCTGCTCGGGCCCGACATGCGCGCGCTGGGCCAGAGTGACGGGCTGCCGCAACTGCCCGACGTGACCTATTACCTGTGGATGCGCGCAGGGGCAGCCAGCCCCGCCGTGCGCCAGGCCTACGCGCTGATCGCCGATCAGCAACGCCAGAGCGTCTGATCGTCTGCGCCCCTGAACCGATAAGCCGCACAACGCGATCGTTCAGACATGCTTATGTTTCATCCGTCCCGGCAGACGGACTGCCATGGCACCTGCGCTTCCAAGACATTGATTCGACAACAACAATCCTGTCACATGCGCCATCCAGGCATTCGATCACCCCGGCCTTAGGCCGTAAACGCATAAGCAAATCGCCAGATGCCGCATTCCGTGCGTGAGACCCCGCGCTTACAGTAGCGCACGCCTTCGGGCTGCCTGCCGCCCTTGCCCCCGGGCGCCGGCACCGTCTCTCTCACTAGCGTTGCTTCCATGTCGTTCTCACCCTCGCGCCTTTTCGGCCCGGCCAGTCCGCTGCGCCGACGCAACGTCGCCGCCGGCCTGCTCTTTCTCGTCCTGGGCCTCGTCGTCTGCCTGCAAAGCGCCGGCCTCGCGCAGGGCTCGGCCGACCGCATGGGTCCGGGCTACCTGCCCCTGCGCCTGGGCCTGATCCTCACGGTCCTGGGCGTTTTCATCACGCTCAAGGGTCTGCGCGAACCCGGCGAGTCCGTGCCCGGCTTCGTCCTTGGCCCCATCTTCGCCGCCAGCCTCGCGCTGGTGCTGTTCGGCCTGTCGATCGAACACGCGGGTCTCGTACCCGCCTCGGCCCTGCTGATCCTGGGCGCGCGCATCATCGACTGGCGCGGGCGGCTCTTCGAGCTCACGCTCCTCGTGCTTGCGCTGGCCGGCATCGCCGTCGTGGTCTTCCATTACGGCCTGGGCATCCCCGTGCCGCTCTGGCCCGACTGGAGCTGACGCATGGAGCTCATGAACAACCTCAGCGTGGGCCTGTCGGTCGTCTTCACGCTGGACAACCTGATGTACTGCTTCCTGGGCACGCTGCTCGGCACCGTGGTCGGCATCCTGCCTGGCGTCGGCCCGGTCGTGACGATTGCGCTGCTGCTGCCCATGACCTTCGGCATTCCGGCTGAAACCGCCATCATCATGCTCGCGGGCATCTACTACGGCGCGCAGTACGGCGGCTCGACCACGGCGATCCTGATGAAACTGCCGGGCGAGCCGTCCTCGGTGGTCACCGCCATCGACGGACATGCCATGGCGCAGCGCGGCCAGGCCGGCACGGCGCTGGGCATCGCGGCCATCGGCTCGTTCATCGCCGGCACGGTCGCGGCTGGCCTGATGGCCGTGTTCTCGCCCGCGCTGGCGCGCTTTGCCCTGCAGTTCGGGCCCGCCGACAACTTCTCGCTCATGGCCTTCGGCCTGGTCGGCGCGGTGGTGCTCGCGCGTGGCGAACCGGCCAAGGCCATCGCCATGGTGGTCACCGGCCTGCTGCTCGGCCTGGTCGGCACCGACGTGGCCTCCAGCGAGGAACGCCTGACCTTCGGCATGTACGCCCTGGCCGATGGCCTGGACTTCGTGGTCGTGTCCATGGGGCTGGTCGGGATCTCCGAGATCATGAGCAACCTGGAGCGCCCGCCCGGCGAGCAGCGGCCCAGCCGTGCCATCGGGCGGGTCTGGCCCGATCGCGCCGCGTGGCGGGCCTCCTGGCGCCCCATCCTGCGCGGCACGGGCATCGGCTCGCTCTTCGGCGTGCTGCCCGGCGCGGGCGCGGCGCTCGCGTCCTTCACCGCCTACAGCACGGAAAAGAAGCTCGCCAAGGATCCCTCGCGCTTCGGGCATGGCGCCATCGAGGGCGTCGCGGGCCCCGAGTCGGCCAACAACGCCGCCGCGCAGACGTCCTTCGTCCCCTTGCTGACCCTGGGCCTGCCTTCGGGTGCCACGACCGCGCTGCTGCTGGGCGCGCTCACCATCCAGGGCATCATCCCGGGGCCGCAGGTCATCACGCAGAACCCCACCCTCTTCTGGGGCGTCATCGCCAGCATGTGGGTCGGCAACGTCATGCTGCTGATCCTGAACCTGCCGCTGATCGGGCTGTGGGTGCGCCTCATGCAGATCCCCTACCGCTGGCTGTATCCCGCGATCCTGCTGTTCTGCGCGATCGGCGTCTTCAGCATGGGCAACGACCCGAGCTACGTGTTCCTCACCGCCGCGTTCGGCGTGCTGGGCTACGTCTTCATCAAGATCGACTGCGACCCGGCGCCCCTGCTCCTTGGCTTCATCCTGGGCCCGATGATGGAAGAGAACTTCCGTCGCGCCCTGGTCATCACGCAGGGCGACTTCCAGGTCTTCGTGAGCCGCCCCATCAGTGCAACCCTGCTCGCCGCCGCCGCCCTGCTGCTGCTGACCCTGCTCGTGCCCGTCGTACGGCGCAAGCGGGATATCGCCTTCCAGGAATGAGTCCGCTGTCCCTTCCTTTCACCGACCCTGTGCCCACACCATGAACATCGCCCGCTTCGCCCTTGCCGCCGTGGCCCTGGCCTTCACCGCGGCCGCGCCCCTCGCCCACGCCGCCGACTATCCCGACAAACCCGTGCGGCTGATCGTGCCGACGGCCGCCGGCGGCAGTCTGGACACGCTGGCCCGCCTCCTGGGCAGCCGCCTGGAAGCCCAGCTGGGCCAACCCTTCGTCGTCGAGAACCGGCCGGGCAGCAACGGCAACACGGCCTTCGAGTTCGTCAGCAAGGCCCGCGCGGACGGCTACACCCTGCTCGTCGCCTCCGACGCCCTGGCGATCAACCCGAGCCTGTACCGAGCGGTGCGCTACGACCCGGTGCAGAGCTTCGCCCCTGTGTCGCTCGTCACCACCGCCGCGCAGGTCCTGGTCGTGAAGCCCGGGCTGCAGGTGGATTCGCTCGAAGCCTTCACGCAGCTGGTGCGTGACAAAGGCCGCGGCATCAGCATCGGCTCGCCGGGCAGCGGCAGCGCAGGCCACCTGGCCGGCACGCTGTATCAGAAGGAAGCCGGCGTGAACTGGACGCATGTCGCCTACAAGGGCGGCGGCCCGGCCGTGGCCGACGTGGTCGGTGGCCACATCGACGGGCTCATCGTCACGCTGGCCCCGGCCGTGCCGCAGGTCAAGGCGGGCGCGCTGGTCGCGCTGGCCGTCACGACACCCGGCCGTTCCGCCGCCCTGCCCGACGTGCCGACCGTGGCCGAAGCGGCCCTGCCCGGCTTTGACGTGACCAACTGGCAGGGCGTGTTCGCCCCGGCCGATGCCCCGGCCGACGTCGTCGCGCGCCTGAACGACAGCATCCAGAAGATCGTGCAGGAGCCGGAGATCCGCGCGCGCCTGATCGAGCTCGGCTTCGAGCCCGTGTCCAGCACGCCAGCCGAACTGGCCGACCGCGTGCGCGAGAACGCCGCGAAGTGGGCCGAGGTCATCAAGTCCGCGGACATCAAGGTCGAGTGACCCGGAGACGAGCATGAATCTCGAACTGCATGACGACCGCATCCTGGTGGTGGGCGCCAGCGAAGGCATCGGCTACGCGACCGCCCGCGCCCTGTCGCGCGAAGGCGCGCAGGTGACGCTTGCCGCGCGCCGGCCGCAGGCCGTGGCGCAGGCGGCCGACCGCCTGGCCCGCGAGCTGGGCACCTCCGTCGGCCACGAGACGGTCGATGTCACCGACGCGGCGTCGGTGGCCGCGCTGGCCGCCCGCTGGCAGGCCGGCGCCCCCGCGCTGGATGCCCTGGTGATCGCCACGGGCGGCAGCCACCGGGCGGGCTTCGACGATCTGGACGACGCGGCCTGGCTTGCCAACTACGAGCTCAACGTCCTGGGCGGCGTGCGCGTGCTGCGCGCCTTCCTGCCGCTGCTGCGCCAGGGCCGCGCGCCGCGCGTGCTGTTCTTTGGCGGCGCTGCCGCCAAGATGCCGTATCCGCACCAGGTCGTCTCCAACGTCCACAAGGCCGGGCTCCTCGCGCTGACCAAGACCCTGGCCGCCGAACTGGCGCCCGACGGCATCCGGGTCAACGCCATCTGCCCGGGCCGCACGCGCACGCGCCTGTGGCTGGATCGCGCGCAGGCCATGGCCGTGCAGGAAGGCATCAGCGCCGAGGCCGTCATCGAGCGCTTCTCCGCGGACATCCTGGCCGGGCGCTTCGCCCAGGCCGAGGAAATCGCCGATGTCGCGACCTTCCTGCTGTCCCCGCGCGCCGCCTACATCGTGGGGCAGTCCATCAACGTCGATGGCGGCATCGCACGCGGACTGCTCTGACCCCGGCGCCCTCTTTCCACTCTAGCGACCTTTCACCATGTCCCCAGCAGTCGACGCTTCGACCCTGCACGCCTGGCTCAACGACGGCGACGAGATCGCCCTGCTCGACGTGCGCGAGCACGGCCAGTACGGCGAAGGCCACCCGTTCCTGGCAGTGAACGTCCCCTACAGCCAGCTCGAGGCCGTCATCGGCGCCCGCGTGCCGCGGCGTGACACACGCACCGTCATCTTCGACGACGACGACGGGGTGGCCGAGCGCGCGGCACGACGCCTGGCGGCACTGGGCTACGGCCAGGTCCACATCCTGCGCGGCGGCGCACCCGCCTGGCCGGCGACCGGCCACGCCCTGTTCCAGGGCGTGAACCTGCCGTCCAAGACATTTGGCGAGCGCATCGAGCACGAGCGCGGCACGCCCCACATCGACGCCCTCGAACTGCACCGCCGCCAGCAGGCCGGCGAGCCGCTGGTCCTGGTCGATGGCCGCACCCTCGCCGAACATCGCAAGATGACGATTCCGGGCGCCATCCCCATCCCCAACGGCGAGCTCGCCCTGCGCATCGGCAGCGTCGTGCCCGATGACACCACCCCCATCGTCGTGCACTGCGCCGGGCGCACCCGCAGCATCATCGGCGCGCAGACGCTGATCGAGCTGGGCCTGCCCAACCCGGTGCTGGCGCTGGAGAACGGCACGCAGGGCTGGCGCCTCGCCGGACTCGAGCTCGAACATGGCAGCCAGCGGGAGCTGCCGCCGGCAGCTGCTGCCGACAGGCCCTGGCAGGCCATCGACGCGCTGGCGCAACGCTGGGGCGTGCCCCGGCTAGCCGAGGCCGAGGCGCAAGCCTGGCTGGACGACGCCAGCCGCAACACCTTCGTGGTCGATGTGCGAACGGCGGGCGAATTCGTGCAGGGCTCGCTGGCGGGCGCCCAGCATGCGCCAGGCGGCCAGCTGATCCAGGCCACCGACCAGACGATCGGCGTGCGGCGCAGCCGCGTGCTCGTGCTGGACGACGACGGTCCGCAAGGCCTGCGCGCACCCGTCGTCGCGGCGTGGCTGCGCCAGCTCGGCTTTGACGCGGCCACGGTCGTGGGCGGGATCCGCAGCGGCCTTCGCGTGCCGGCCGCGGCGGCGCCGCCAGCGGCCGACCTGCCACGCGTGCCCCGTGCCGGCCTGGCCGCGCTGAGTGCGGCGCAACCCTGGCTGCTCGACCTGCGTCCCAGCCTGGACTATCGGCGCAGCCATGCGCCCGGCGCGCGCTGGGGGATCCGGCCGCGCCTGTCCAGGATCGTGCCGCCAGGCACGCCGGCCGTGGTGCTCGTCGCCGATGACGCCGCCATCGCGCAGCTGGCCGCCACGGACCTGCGCGAGCAGGGCGTGGCCGACCTGGCCTGGATCGACTGGGCCGACTGGCTGGCAGCCGAACTGCCCGTGCAGGCCTCGCCTGCCGAGCCGGCGGACGCGCAGGCCATCGACTACCTCTTCTTCGTGCATGACCGGCACGACGGCAATCTTGACGCTGCCAGGCGCTACCTGGCCTGGGAAACCGGCCTCATCGGCCAGTGCACGCCCGATGAGCTCCAGACGTTTCGCCTGACCCCGGCCGACTGACGCTGGCGCGGCGCGCGCCCCGGCCTGCGGACAGGCGTCGCCTGACCGGGGCCGGTTGGTAGAATCCCCGCTTTGCCTCGCGCGGACTCCCGCGCCAGGCATCCGGTCCGCACCACCCTGGGCCGCGCCAGCTTTGTCAGAGGGCTCATGCTCAATCACCTGTGGTTCGGATTCTTCGTCATCGCGGCCATCTCCGCGCTGGCGCGCTGGCTGGTGGGCGGTGACCCCGCAGTGTTCTCGGAGCTCATCGAAGCCCTGTTCGGCATGGCCCGGACTTCCGTGGACATCATGCTGGTGCTGTTCGGCACCCTGACCCTGTGGATGGGCTTTCTGAAGATCGCCGAGAAGGCCGGCCTCATCGACTCGCTCGCCCGCCTGCTCTCGCCGATCTTCGCGCGCCTGATGCCGGGCGTGCCGCGCGGGCACCGCTCCATCGGCCTGATCACCATGAACTTCGCGGCCAACGGGCTGGGCCTGGACAATGCCGCCACCCCGATCGGCCTGCGTGCCATGCACGCGCTGCAGGAGCTCAACCCCAAGCCCGACACCGCGACCAACGCCCAGATCCTGTTCCTGGCGCTGAACACCTCGTCGCTCACCCTGCTGCCGGTCACGATCTTCATGTATCGGCTGCAGCAGGGCGCTGCCGAGCCCGCCATGGTGTTCCTGCCCATCCTCATCGCGACGTCGGCCTCGACGCTGGCGGCGCTGCTGGCGGTGGGCATCGTGCAGCGCCTGCGGCTGTGGGATCCGGTCGTGCTGGCCTGGCTGGGCGGCACGGCACTGGTGGTGGGCGGCATGATGACCGCCCTGGCGGGCATGTCGGCGGCAGCGATGTCCGCCGTGTCCTCGCTGGTCGGCAACCTCGTCGTCTTCGCGCTGATCATGCTGTTCCTGATCGTGGGCGCCGTCCGGCGGGTGCCGGTCTACGAGGCCTTCGTCGACGGGGCCCGCGAAGGCTTCGATGTCGCCAAGAACCTGCTGCCCTACCTGGTGGCCATGCTGTGCGCGATCGGCGTGCTGCGGGCCTCGGGCGCGCTCGACTTCGCCCTCGAAGGCATCCGGTCCGCGGTGACCTGGATCGGCTGGGACACGCGCTTCGTCGATGCGCTGCCCACGGCGCTGGCCAAGCCGTTCTCGGGCAGCGCGGCACGCGCGCTCATGATCGAGACCATGCAGAACTTCGGCGTGGACAGCTTTCCCGCGCTGCTCGCCGCCACCGTGCAGGGCAGCACCGAAACCACCTTCTACGTGCTGGCCGTGTATTTCGGCGCGGTCGGCATCCAGCGCAGCCGCCATGCGGTGGGCTGCGCGCTCATCTCCGACGTGGCGGGCGTCCTGGCCGCCATCGCGGTGTGCTACTGGTTCTTCGGTTGATCGCGGGGGCGAGCTAGCGCCCGGTGGGCTGCAGGGGATCGCGCAATCGCGCGGCCTCTGCGCCGATCCGGTCGGCACGCTCGCGCAGCGCGGCCACCACGATCGGCACCCGCGCAGGCGGCAGCCGGCTGGTGATGGTGGCCAGGGCCAGCCCCGCCACCACCCGACCATCGGGCAGGCAGACCGGCACCGCCACGGCGCGCGAGCCGGCCACCACGCCGATCGGCGCATAGGCATGCCCCTGCTCCGCAGCGCGTGCCGCGCGCGCCAGCAAGGCGGCAGGCTCCACCTTCAACGTGCGCAACCGGCTGGCATTGCGGGCCACGATCGACTCGCGCTCGGCCACGGGCAACGCCGAGAGCAGCATCAGGCCGCTCACGCCCACGCCCAGCGGCCGGCGCGCGCCGATCTCGATGGACAGCACCTTCACGGGAAAGCTGCCGGGACGCCGGTCGATGCAGACCGAATCGGTGCCGTTGCGAATGGTCAGGAAGGTCGTGTCGCCCAGCACGTCGCTCAGGTGACGCAGGTGCGGCGCGGCCACGGCCCGGATCGGAAAGCGCGCCGAGCGCGCCAGGCCCAGCAAGGCCACTTCGCCGCCGATCAGATAGCGGCGCGTGCCGGGCGAGCGCTCGACCGCGCCCTCTTCCACCAGGGCGGCCAGGATCCGATGCGCCGTTGGCCGGTTCAGGCCGGTGTGCGCCACGATATCGACCAGGCGCACGCCCAGCTCCTGGCCGGCCGCCACCACGCGCAGCACCGCCAGCGCGCGCCGGATGCTCTGCGCGCCCGCCGTGACGGCCGTGTCATCGCGCAGCGTGCTGGCCGCCGTCGAGGACGAATCGTCAGCCATCGCCCTGCGCCATGATCGTCTTGGTGGTCTGCTCGACGTGACGCAGGGTGTGGATGTCGCCCAGCGTCGCGTAGTTCGGACCCCCGATGCGGCAGACAGGATCGAGTTCGCGCGTCTGCACCTTGCCATCGCGGTACAGGCCATCGCGCAGGTGATAGGCGAGCACCTCGCCCACGATGAACTCGGCACCCGTATCGCCAAAGCTGATGACGCGCTCCAGCCGGCATTCCAGGCTGACGGGCACGTCCGCCAGGCGGGGCACGCCGATGCAGGTGCTGGGCGCGGTGGCCAGCCCCAGGAAGTCGGCCTCGCTGACGTCGGCAGGGTGCTCGACGCTGCTTTCATGGATCGCCTGCAGGTGCTCTGCAGCACCGATGTTGACGACGAACTCGCCGCGGGCGTGGATGTTGGCCCCGGTGTCCTTGCGCCGCCCGGCCTTGCGGCCCACGTTCACGCCCAGCAGGGGCGGATGGTTGGACACGAAGGTGAAGCACGAAAAGGGCGCGAGGTTGACGACTCCCGCCTCGGACAGCGTGCTGATCCAGGCAATCGGGCGCGGCACCACGATCCCGCTCAACAGTCGATACGTCGCTTGGGGATCCAGGGAATCGGCAGGCAGGTACATGGTCTCGCTCCGTGTTGTGTATGCCGCCATTGTCTGGCCGCGCTGCCACCGGCGCACGTGCACACATCACCATAATGTCCACATTATGGACCTTTCCACACTTGCGCCATTGCGAGCACCGCAACGCCTGCCTAGAGTGGGGCATCGGGAACATCAGACCAAAAGGAGACACCCGTGAGACCCAGCCGTCTAGTCCTCGCCCTGAGCCTGGCCCTCGTGAGCGGCGCGCCAGCCCTGGCCGCCAATTGGCCCGACAAACCGGTCACCCTGGTGCTGCCCTATCCGCCCGGCGGCAACGTGGACGGCGCCGCCCGCATCATCGGCGATCGCCTGCAGGCCAGGCTGGGCCAGCCCTTCATCGTCGAGAACCGCTCCGGCGCCGGTGGCCTGATCGCCGGCGAATACGTCGCTCGCGCCAAGCCCGACGGCTACACCTTCTTCATGGGCGCCAACGGCCCGATCCTCTTCTCGCCCACCATCTTCAGCCGCAAGAACGCCTATGACTGGAAGACCGACTTCCTGCCGGTGAGCCTGGTGTCCGTGACGCCCCTGGTCATGCAGGTCAGCGCCGGCAAGCCCTATGCGGATTTCGCGGCCCTCATGGCCCAGGCCCGGCAGAACGGCAACGCGCTGACCATGGCCTCGCCGGGTGCGGGCACGCAGAACCATCTGGTGAGCGAATACCTGCAACGGGAGACGGGCGCCACCTGGACGACGGCGCACTACCGCGGCAACTCGCCGGCCACCATGGATGTCATCGGCGGCCAGGTCGACTTCAACTTCGATCAGCTGTCCGTGGCCCAGCCGCTGATCCAGGAAGGCCGCACGCGGGCGCTGGCGGTGACCTCGGCACAGCGCGTGCCGCAGCTGCCGAATGTCCCCACCTTGCAGGAGCTCGGCCTGAAGGACTTCACCGCCCTCACCTTCACCGGCATCCTCGCGCCGGCCAAGACGCCTGACGCGATCGTGCAGACGCTGTCCAGCACGCTGCAGGAGATCCTGGCCGAGCCCGAAGTACGCAAGCGCTTCGAGACCGTCGGCGCCGAGGCGCGCGGCAGCTCGCCCGAGGATTTCACCGCCTACCTGACCCGCGAGGATGCGCGCTGGATGCCCATCATCGAACAGGCCGGGATCGCTGCCCAATGAGCGCCCGCACCAGCGTGACCATCGACGGGTTCAACCACAAGAACCCCATCCCTGCGGCCTGCCGCAAGGGCCCCCTGCTGGAGAGCGGCAGCATCCAGGGCAACGACCCGGCCACCGGCAAGCCCGCCGCGACCATCGAGGACCAGTGCCGCTACATGCTGGACACCCTGCAGCGCATCGTCCAGGCAGCCGGCGGCACCACGGCCGACGTGGTCAAGGTGACGGTCTGGATGAAGGACCGCACGCAGCGGCCCGCCCTGAACGGGCCGTGGCTCGCGATGTTTCCCGACCCGGCATCGCGCCCCGCCCGCCACGCCATCCACGCGCCCGAGCTGGACATGGGCAAGCTGATCGAGTGCAGCTTCACCGCGTGGATCGACACCCCGCCACCCTGAGGTTCCGACCATGCCCGACTACCTGCCCTTCGACCCGAATCCCCGGGCGCCCCACCCACTGCCGCCGCCGCTCGCCTGCGACAGCCAGTTCCATGTGTTCGGCTCGCCCGCGCAGTACCCGGTGCGCCCGGGCGCGGCCTACACCATGCCCAGCGCCACCTGGGAGGTGGCGCAACGCCTGCACCGCACCCTGGGGATCACGCGCGGCGTCATCGTCCAGGCCACCACCTACGGCGCCGACCACGCCGTGGTCCTGGACGCCCTGGCCCACCTCAATGGCGATGGCCCGCGCCGCTACCTGGGCTGCGCCAACGCCGCCGTCCTGCTGGAAAAGGACGACGCCTACCTGCAGCGCCTGCACGATGCCGGCGTGCGCGGTGCGCGCTTCACCCGCGGTGGCCTGGGCATCCAGTTCAGCCCGGCCGACATGGCGCGTGCGTTTGCCCGCGTGAAGGAACTGGGCTGGTACGTGAAGCTGCAACCCGAACCCGAGGGGATCGCGGGCCAGCTCGATGCCTACGCCGACCTGGACGTGCCCATCGTGCTGGACCACATGGGCCGCGTGGATCCGTCCCGCGGCGCGGACGACCCGACGCTCGCCAAGCTGCTTGCCTGGCTGGCACGCGACAACGTCTGGGTCATGCTTTCGCTGTCCGAGAAGATCTCGCGCACGGGCCATCCCTGGGACGACGTGGTGCCCCTCGCCCGACGCCTGATCGAGGCCGCCCCCGAGCGCTGCATCTGGGGCAGCGACTGGCCGCATCCCGTGTCCGTGAAACAGCCACCCAACGAAGGCGACCTGCTCGAGCTGGTCTACCGCTTCGCCCCCGACGCCGCCACCCGCCAGCGTCTGCTGGTCGACAACCCTGCCCGCCTTTTCGGATTCGATGCCGCATGAAACTCGTCAGCTTCCTGGACCATGACCACGCTTCCTGGGGTGTCGTTCGCGAGGACGGCATCATCGACCTGGGCCGGCGCCTGCCCGACATCGGCTCGCTGCAGGCGCTGCTGGAGGGCGGCGATGATGCCCTGCAACGCGCGCGCGACGCCGCCCAGCGCCAGGCGGCGGACCTGACGCTGGCGCAGGTCACGCTGCTGCCGCCGATTCCCTGGCCGCGGCGCGTGTTCTGCATCGGCGTGAACTACGCCGAGCGCAACGCCGAGTACAAGGATGGCAGCAACCTGCCGCGCTATCCCAGCATCTTCATGCGCGTGGCCGAGTCCTTCACCGGCCACGGCCAGCCGCTGATCCAGCCGCGCGAATCCCGTCAGCTGGACTACGAAGGCGAGATCGGCATCGTGATCGGGCGCACCGCGCGCCGCGTGCAGGGGGCCGATGCCCTGGCCTGCATCGCCGGCCTGACGTGCGTCAACGAAGGCACGATCCGCGACTGGGTCCACCACGCCAAGTTCAACGTCACGCAGGGCAAGAACTTCGATCGGTCCGGGTCGATCGGGCCCTGGCTCGTCACCGCGGACGCCTTCCCGCAGGGCTATGGCAACCTGCGCGTGCAGACGCGCGTCAACGGCGAGCTGCGCCAGGACGACACCACGGCCCGCCTGATGTTCGACTTCGCCTTCATCATCGAATACCTGTCGACCTTCACCACCCTCAGGCCCGGCGACGTGATCGCCACCGGCACGCCCACGGGCGCCGGCATCCGCTTCGATCCGCCGCGTTTTCTCGCGCCGGGCGACGTGGTCGAGGTCGAGGTCGAGGGTGTGGGGACATTGCGCAACACGGTTGCCGAGGAATCCGCATGACGCTCACCGCCGACCAACTGCGGGCCGCCGCGCAAAGCCTGCAGCAGGCCGAAGCCACGCGCACGCCCTGCGGGCAGTTCTCGCTGGCCCATCCGGACATGACGCTGGCGGATGCCTACGCCATCCAGCATGCGTGGATGGCCCTGAAGCAGGCCGAGGGCCGCCAGGTGCGGGGCCACAAGATCGGCCTCACCTCCAAGGCCATGCAGCGTGCCGTGCGCATCGACGAGCCGGACTTCGGCGTGCTGCTGGACGACATGTTCTACCGGGATGGCGGCCAGATCCCGACCGGGCGCTTCATCGAATTGCGCATCGAGGCCGAGCTCGCCTTCGTGCTGGAGCGCCCGCTGTCCGGGCCGCACTGCACGCTCTTCGACGTCCTGGACGCGACCGCCTACGTGACGCCCGCGCTGGAGATCCTGGACGCGCGCATCCAGCGGATCGATCCGGCCAGCGGGCGCACGCGCACCGTGCTGGACACGATCTCGGACAACGCCGCCAATGCGGCCATCGTGCTGGGCGGCCGGGCCTTCAAGCCCGCGCTGCTCGCGGCCGACATGCGGCGCATCGGTGCCATCGTCAGCCGCAATGGCGAAGTCGAGGAAACGGGCCTCGCCGCAGGGGTGCTGAACCATCCGGCCCATGGCGTGGCGTGGCTCGCCAATCGCCTGCACGCCCACGGCGTGACGCTGCAGGCGGGCGAAGTCGTGCTGGCCGGCTCCTTCATCCGGCCCATCGACGTCAAGGCGGGCGACACCATCGTGGCGGACTATGGTGAGTTCGGCAGCGTGGCCTGCCACTTCGCCTGATGGTCAGGTGACGGGATGCCTGCCGGATCGACTGCCAGGCAGGCGGCCTGGGGCATCCCCTCGCCGTCAGGCGTGCCCCGATCGGCAGGTGCTCAGGTCCAGGCCCGCTTCAGGGCCCGCCCGCCATCGACCGTCAGGTCGCAACCGGTGATGAAGCCGGCCGCGGGCGAAGCCAGGTAGGCGCAGGCCTGGGCGATGTCGTCCACCTGGCCGAACCGCCCCAGCGCCATGCGGCCAAGCTCCTTGTCCGCCTCGCCGCGCGACTCGTACAGCCGGCGCACGCCTTCGGTGTTCTCGATCGGCCCCGGCAGCACGTTGTTCACACGGATCCCGTGCACGCCCCATTCCACGGCCAGGCTGCGCGTGAGCGCGGTGACGCCGGCCTTGGCCGATGCGGCATGCGCGGCCCCCGGCCAGCCCGATACCGCCTGCGACAGCGAGATGTTGATGATGCTGCCGCCATGCGCGCAATCGCGCAGCGCCGCGAACGCCGCATGGCAGAAGTTGAAGGTACCGTTCAGGTCGATGTCGATGACCGCGCGCCAGCCGTTCGGGCTCATGTCCTCCAGCGGGCAATGGAAGTTGCCGGCCGCGTTGTTGACCAGGATGTCCAGCCCGCCGAAGGTGTCGACGGCCCTGGCCACGGCATCCTGGGCGGCGGCATGCTGACGCACGTCGCCCGCCACGGTCAGCACGCGCGCGCCGGTGGCGGCCAGCATGGTCTGGGCGGCTTGCAGCTTGTCGGCATCGCGCCCGGTGATCACCACCGCCGCACCCAGCAGGCCGAACACTTCGGCGATGCCCAGGCCGATGCCTGCATTGCCGCCGGTGATGAGCGCGGTGCGGCCCGCCAGCAGGCCGTCCTGAAAGACGAGGCGGCCGGCGGCCGGGGGGGTGGGATCGGGCATGCGGTTCTCCGGTGAAGTCCCGCAGGTTCGCACCGCGCCGGCGCGCTGACCATTCCGCATCGCCAAAGCAGTGCTTCGCGAGCTCGGAAGTGGGCGGAGGCACCCGCGCGCCACCGGGGGCGCAGGAACCCCGCGCGGCCAGCTGCCCTGCCCGGTACGCCCGGGCGGCACCTCGCGCTCAGACGGGCGCTGCGTCGCCCGGCACCCGCCAGATGGTCATGTTGTTGGTGCCACCGGTGCCGGCGTGGAAGTCCCCGTGGGTGAGGATGATCCAGTCGCCCTGCTCCACCGCTTCGCGCCGCACGAGCTCGGCGATCACGGCCGCGGGCACGCGGTCGGGTGCGCCCTTGTCGGCGTCGAAGAACACCGCCTGCACGCCGCGGATCAGGGCCATGCGGTGCAGGGTCGCGGCATGCCGCGACAGCGCGAAGATCGGCACCGACGAGCGGATGCGCGACATGATGAGGGGGGTGTGCCCGCTTTCCGTCAGGCTCACGATCGCCTTGATGCCGGGGAAGTGGTTGGCGGCGTACATGGCCGACAGCGCGATCGCCTCGTCGCGCCGCTCGAAGGTCTCGCCCAGCCGGTGATGCGAGCTGCGGGTGGTCGGGTGCTTTTCCGCCCCCAGGCACACCCGCGCCATGGCCTGCACCGAGGCCACCGGATAGCGCCCCGACGCCGTCTCGGCCGACAGCATGACCGCATCGGTATAGTCCAGCACCGCGTTGGCCACGTCCGACACTTCCGCGCGCGTGGGCATCGGGCTGTTGATCATCGACTCCATCATCTGCGTGGCCGTGATGACGAGCTTGTTGCGCGAGCGCGCGCTGCGGATGATGCGCTTCTGGATGCCGACCAGCTCGGCATCGCCCACTTCCACGCCCAGGTCGCCGCGCGCCACCATCACGCCATCGCTCGCGCAGATGATGTCGTTCAGGGCCTCGTCATCGGCCACGGCTTCGGCCCGCTCGATCTTGGCGATCAGCCAGGCGCTGCTGCCCGCCGCGCGCACCAGGCGGCGCGCCTGCTCGATGTCGCGCCCGTAGCGCGGAAAGGACACCGCGATGAAGTCCATGCCGATCGACGCGGCCACGCGGATGTCCTCGCGGTCCTTGTCGGTCAGGGCCGGGGCGGACAGCCCGCCGCCGCGCCGGTTGATGCCCTTGTTGTCCGAGAGCTCGCCACCGATCACGACCGTGGTGTGCAAGGCGTCCTGTGCGGTCTCGTCCACGCGCAGCACGATGCGTCCATCGTCCAGCAGCAGCTCATCGCCGGGCCGGCAGTCGGTGGTCAGGTCCGGATAGTCGATGCCGACGATCTGCGCGTTGCCGGCATCCAGCGGATGGCTGCGCGACAACGTGAAGGCCTCGCCCTCGACCAGGTGGATGCGCTTGTCGGTGAAGCGCGCGATGCGGATCTTCGGACCCTGCAGATCGCCCATCAGCGCCACGTACCGGCCATGGCGCGCGGCGATCTCGCGCACCAGACGGGCACGCTCGCGGTGATCCTCGGCCGTGCCGTGCGAAAAGTTCAGGCGCGCGACATCCATGCCGGCCAGGATCAAGGCTTCGATACGCTCGGGCGTGGTGCAGGCGGGTCCGAGGGTGGCAACGACCTTGGTGCGGCGAACGATCATGGGGCAGCTTCCTGTGCAAGACATGGCGACCCGCCAGGGTGACGGGTGCTGCCTTGATTCTAGCAACCGCATGCCCTGCGGTCCGGCCAGCGCCCGGATGGGTTTTGAGGGTGGTGCGATGCACCATGCGAGCGGGCGGGTTCCGGGCGGCCCCACCCCCCGTATCATGCGGGGATCCCCCGACTCTCCCCGCCCCCGATGCGCATCGTCCTTGCCCCCGACTCTTTCAAGCACAGCCTGTCCGCGCCCGACGCGGCTGCCGCGCTGGCGGCCGGCGTGCGCCGGGTGCTGCCTGACGCCGACTGCGTGCTGCGGCCCATGGCCGATGGCGGCGAAGGCACGGTCGAGGCGTTGCTGGCGGGCGGTGGCGAGCGCCGGAACGGCACGGTGACGGGGCCGCTGGGCACGCCGGTGCAGGCCTTCTGGGGCTGGCTCGCGGACGGCACGGCCGTCATCGAGGTGGCCGCCGCCGCGGGCCTTGCCCTGGTCGGCACGGCGGACCGCGATGCGGGCCGGGCGGACAGCCAGGGCGTGGGCGAACAGATCCTTGCCGCGCTGGACGCCGGCGCCCGCCACATCGTGCTGGGGCTGGGCGGCAGCGCCACCACGGATGCCGGCGCGGGCCTGTTGCGCGCCCTGGGCGTGCGCTGGCTGGATGCGGCGGGCCACCCGCTGCCACCCGGTGGCGCCGCGCTCGCGCGCCTGGATCGCATCGAGCTTGCCGGTCTCGATCCGCGCATCGCCCACACCCGTTTCAGCCTGGCCTGCGATGTCGACAACCCGCTGTGCGGCCCGCAGGGCGCGGCCGCGGTCTTCGGACCGCAGAAGGGGGCGACACCCCGAGATGCGGCCACCCTGGATGCCGCCTTGTCGCATGCCGCGCAGGTGTGCGCGCGCACGCTGGGCCGGGACTGCAGCGCCACGCCCGGCGCGGGCGCGGCCGGGGGCATCGGCTTTGCGGGGCTCGCCTTCCTGGGCGCCACGCTGCGACCAGGCGCGGACTGGGTCGCCCAGGCCTGCGATCTGGCCGGCGCCATGGCCGGCGCGGACCTGGTCTTGACGGGCGAAGGCCGGATTGACGGCCAGACCGTGCGCGGCAAGACGCCTGTCGGCGTGGCACGCGTGGCGGCGCAAGCCGGCGTGCCCGTGGTTGCCATTGCCGGCGCGCTGGGGCCGGGCCATGCCCAGGTGCACGAGCATGGCATCGCCGCCGTCTTCAGCCTGGTGGACCGCCCCATGGACCTGGACGAAGCCCTGGCACAGGCGGGTGACCTGCTGGCCGACCGCGCCGAGCAGGTGCTGCGCCTGTGGCTCGCGGCGCGCGGCGCCCGCGCCTGAAACCCGCGCGCCTACAGGCCCAGCAGTTCCTTCAGGCCCGGCGCGGGCGCCGCGCAGTGCAGGCATACGTTCTGTTCCAGCGCGCGCAGATGGGCTTCGGTCAGGCGCACGGCCTCGTGCGCGTCGCCCCGCGCGATGCAATCGACGATGGCCTCATGCTCGTCGTGCTCGCAGCACGCGTTGCCCGGCGGCTGATACAGCGCCACGATCAGCGAGCAGCGCGACACGATCTCCTCCAGGTAGCCCTGCAGGATGGGATTGCGCCCCAGCCGGCACACCGTCAGGTGAAAGCGGCTGGCCAGACGCGCCCAGGCCGGCTGATCGAACCGGTGCATCGCATCGCTTTCGTCCGTCAGCTGCGCACGCAGCGTCGCGATGTCCTCGGGCGTGGCGTGCTCGGTGGCCAGCCGCACCAGCAGGCTTTCCAGGCCGCGCCGCGCCTCGAAGATGTCGCGCATTTCCTCGCGCGTGGGGACGGCGACGATGGCGCCCCGGTTGGGCCGCAGCTGCACGATGTGGTCGTGTGCGAGCCTTTGCAACGCCTGGCGCACCAGGGACCGGCTGGCACCGAACAGCTCGCACAGCGCGGATTCGGTGAGCTTGGTGCCGGGCAGCAAACGCTGGTCCATCACGCTGTCGAACACGGCACGATAGATCCGGTCGTCGAGCGGGCTGGCGTCGGCACCGGCCGTGGGGGCCGACGCCACGTCCGCCATGCCCCCCGCCGGGCGCACGACGCCCGCGGTGGCCATGGACGCGGCGGCTGGCGCTGGCGCGCGGCGCGGTCGCAGACGCGCCGCGGCCAGCGGCACGCCGTGCGCCTCGGCCGGCGACGAAGGGGAAACCTCGGGGGCGGAACGCGAACGGGTGGGCATGATGGCGGCGATCAGGTCGACAGGGCCTGCCACACACGGGTGGCGAGCGCGATGAGGGCGCGGTCGCTGCCCGCGGGTCCCATCAGGGAAATGCCCAGCGGCACGCCGGCGGCATCACGCAGGGGCAGACTGACCTGCGGCAGGCCGGACAGGCCGGCGATGCACGTCATGCGCAGCGTGCGCACCCGCACGGCGTCGACCGCTGCCGGGTCCGCATCGCGGCGCGGCGCAAGGCTTGCCGCCGACGGCAGAATCGCCACGCCATCCGTGCCGAGGCAATCCCGCACGTGCTGGCGGATGACCTGCACCTGCGCGCGGGCGGCCGCGGCGGCCTCGGCGCTCACCTGCGAGGCCAGGCCCCAGCGCGTCGCTATCGGTGCGGCAAAGCCCGGCTCGTGGCTTGCGATCCATTCGCCATGCGCCTGCCAGCCTTCGAAGGCCGACGCCGTGACATAGGTCTGGCGCCAGGCATCCAGGCCGTCGTCGGCGATGCGCACCCCCTGGGCGGCCGATCCGACCAGGCCTGCCACGATCTCGGTCACGGCCGCCAGCGGCTGCGCGAACACCGGGTCGGCCTCGGCCCAGGCGTCATCCAGCGTCAGGACGCGCGCGGGCACGAAGGCCGTGGCCGGCGCCAGCACCTCGGCGACACGGGCGAAGACGCCCGCATCATGCGCAAGCCACGTCGGGGTGTCGAAACTGGGATGCAGGGGCACCAGGCCTTCCTGGGACAGCGCGCCATGCGTGGTGCGCAGGCCCCAGATGCCGCAGTAGCTCGCGGGCACGCGCGTGGAGCCACCCGTATCGGTGCCCAGGGCGAAGTCCACGACATGCGCGGCCACGGCCGCTGCCGAGCCGCTGGAGGATCCCCCGGTCACGCGGTCCGGCGCGGCGGCGTTCACCGGCGTGCCGTAATGGATGTTGTCGCCATGGATGCTGTAGGCAAGCTCGTCGGTCAGCACCTTGCCCACCAGGGTGGCGCCCGCGGCCAGCAAGGTGTCGACCAGCGGACTGCTGCGCGTGGGAATGGCGTGCGAGGCAAGCCAGGCGGGGTTGCCCGCGCCCGTCGGGTGGCCGGCGACGTCGTAGACATCCTTCACGGCGAACGAAAGCCCGGCGAGCGGGCCCTGGGCTGCGCCCGGCACGACGAAGCGGCCGTGCGGCACCCAGGCACCGACGGCGTCCTGCACCGGAAAGGCATCGTGCGACGCGACGGAAGTGTTGGCTGAAGTCATGGGGGATGGGTCTCGGGACAGACAGGTCATGGCGCGCTGGGCGCCGTCGAAAGGCGGGAGGCAGAAGGCTGCACGCCGGGGGTGCCAGCCTGCGGCGGCACCGGCGCCGCGACACGGTCGGCGCCGTCACCGGTCGCGGCAGCGGCGGCGACCTGCCGGGCATGATCGCAGATCGCGCCCGGCGTGGCGATCCACACCTCGCCCCGGTCGCGCGCCGCGACCAGGTGCTGCAACGCGCGGCGCAGGTGGCGCAGGCGATAGGGCTGGCCCACGATGTAGGGGTGCAGCGCAATGCCCATCACCAGCGGCTGGGCGGCAGATTGTTCCATCATTTCATCGGCATTGTCGACGATCATCCGGGCGAAGTCGCGGGCATCCATCTGACGGGCCACGATCATCGGGATGTCGTTCAGCTCCTGCGGATACGGCACCGACCACAGCCCGCCACCGCGGCGCGTGGCCATGGGCAGCGGCTGGTCGTCGTGGCACCAGTTCAGCGTGTAGCCATAGCCCGTCTCGGCCAGCAGGTCACTGGTGTGGCGGCTTTCCGCAATCCAGGGCGACAGCCAGCCCGCCGGCGTCACCCCGCTCTCGCGCTGGATGCGTTCGCGGCAGCGCAGCAGCAGCTCGCGCTCGGCCGCCTCGCCCCACTGGCCCTGGCTTTCCGCGTTGGTGTGGCCATGGCCGACGATCTCGTCGCCCCGCGCCACGCACGCCGCGATGAGTTCCGGGCAATGGTCGTACAGGGCCGTATTGACGATGGCCGCCGTGGGCAGGCCCAGCGCGTCGAAGAGCTCCAGGCAGCGCCAGGCGCCCACGCGATTGCCGTATTCGCGCCAGCCGTAGTTCAGGACATCGGGATGCGGCGACACCGGGCCGATCGCCGCGCCCATGCCCTCGCCAAAGGCGAAGTGCTCCAGGTTGAAGCCCAGGTAGACGGCAAGCCGCGCGCCCCCCGGCCAGGCATAGTCGGCGCGCCGATGGATGGGCAGGTAGTCGAAGCGTGCGTGATGGGGCAGGCGCCCGGGATACGCGGCCACCATCATGCGGCCTGCAGGCTGGGGTCGAGCAGCCACTCGGCACTGTCGTTCCAGACGTCCATCTGGACGATGCGGCCCTGGCGCACCACGTACCGATCGACATACCGGTTGCCCTCGAAGGGCCGGCCATCGGGCCACTCGCCATACAGCGTCCCCAGGCTGTAGACCACCGTGTCGTCCGCGCTGCCACCGGCCACGGTCTCGGTGCGCTCGATGCGCTTTTTCACCCAGCGATAGCGCGACGCATTGAAGGCTGCACATTGCGCCGGATCGGACATGGCGCGCGCGCCCGTGAATCGGATGCGCAGTTCCGGGCCGATGAAGCGGCGCGCGCCATCGGGGTCGGGAATCATCAGGATGCGCAGGTACTCATCGACGATCTGGGCAGGACTCATCGCGTCGGCGTCATGTTGGCGCAGGACGGGTGCATCGGACATTGGCAACTCTCCATTCTGGTGCATGGACCGCGCCAAGGCAGTGCGTGGCGGGGCATGCCCTGATCGTGTGCAAGATCCGTTCCAAATTGTTGACACTTTGATTGCCCAATTGAAGACACGCAATTTGCTGGATCGCGAACATTTGGCATGGGACTTGCATTTGGAAACCCGTCGTCCTTTCGTCCCGACGCTTGTGCATGTTGCCGCCGCGCATGCCGCTCCCACCTGGAGATCTGCCATGTTTTCGACTTCCCGCCTGACCCGCCGCAGCCTGCTTGCCAGCGCCGTCGCGCTTGCCTGCGCCAGCCTGTGGTCCACCGCTGCCGTTGCCGCCGAGCCGATCAAGATCGGCGTGGTGACGGCTTTGTCTGGACAATCCGCGCTGTCCGGGGAATCCATCACCCGCGGGCTGGCGATCGCCGTGGACGAGCTCAACGCCAAAGGCGGCATCCTGGGCCGCCCGGTCCAGCTGGTGCGCCGCGATGACGAAGGCAATCCCGCCAAGGGCGTGGTCGCTGCCCGCGAACTGATCCACCGCGAGAAGGTCGCCGTGCTGTTCGGCGGCCTGGACACGCCCGTGTCCCTGGCCATCGTGCCGCTCGTGAACCAGGCCAAGGTCCCCTTCATGGGCCCCTGGGCCGCCGGCACGCCGATCACGGTGAACGGCGCCAACCCCAACTACGTGTTCCGGGTCTCGGCCGTGGACGAGATCGTCAACGTCGGCATGCTGGACTACGCGCAAAAGCAGTTCAAGACCGACAAGTTCGGCATGATCCTCGTCAACAACCCCTGGGGCGAGTCCAACGAAAAGGGCCTGCACGCCGCCCTGCAGGCCAGGGACCTGAAGGCCGTCGGCGTGGAGAAGTTCGAGGCCAATGATGTGGACATCGTCCCGCAGCTGTCGCGCCTGCGCGCGGCCGGCGCCGAGACGCTGTTCATGGTGGGCAACGTGGGCCCGTCGGCCCAGGTCGTGAAGTCGCTGGACCGCATGGGCTGGAAGGTGCCCGTCGTCTCGCACTGGGGCCCCGCGGGCGGGCGCTTCGGCGAGCTGGCCGGCCCCAACGCGGGCAACGTGCACTTCGTGCAGACCTACAGCTTCTTCGGCCCGCAGTCGCCGGTGGGCGAGAAGGTGCTGACCGCGCTCAAGACCAAGTATTCCGACATCAAGGGCCCGGACGACATCAACCCGGCCGTGGGTGTGGCCAACGCCTATGACGGCATGATGCTGGCCGCCAAGGCGATCGAGGGTGCGGGCTCCACGGATGGCGACGCCATCCGCGAGGCCTTCTACGGCATCCGCAATCACGAAGGCCTGATCAAGACCTACGCCGAGCCGTTCGCCCCGGGCCGCCACGACGCGCTCTCGTCCGATGACTACGTGTGGACGCACTTCGTCGGCAACCGCATCCTGCCCGTCGATCTGCCCCAGTAAGACCCCCGCGGGAGCCGCCCGGCTCCCGCCCTCTCTGTTCAAGGAAACACGATGCTGCTGTCTGCGCTGATCAGCGGGCTGGGCCTCGGAAGCATGTACGGCCTCATGGCCCTGGGCTTCTACGTCACCTACGCCGTCTCGGGCACCGTCAACTTCGCCCAGGGCAGCTCCATGATGCTGGGTGCGGTGCTCACCTTCACCTTTGCCCAGACATTTGGCTGGCCCCTGCTGCCCGCGATCCTGCTCGCGCTCGCCCTGTGCGCGCTGTACGGCCTGGTCGTGGAGTTCGTCGCGGTGCGCCCGTTCGCCAGCCGCGGCTCGGACGCCTGGCTGATGGCCACGGTCGCGCTGGGCATCGTGCTGGACAACCTCGTCATGTTCACCTTCGGCAAGGAGCCCCGCGCCCTGCCCTCGCCGCTGGCGCAGACGCCGCTGGACCTGGGCGGCGTGGGCCTGGGCGTGTACCCGCTGCAGCTGCTGATCCCCGTCGTGGGCCTGGCGCTGGCCGCCGCCCTGCACCTGTTGTCGCGCCGCACCCGCTGGGGCACCGGCATGCTGGCCGTGGTGCAGAACCCCGCCGCCGCGCGGCTCATGGGCATCCCCATCCGGCGCGCCGTGGCCATCGCCTTTGCCCTGTCCACGCTGTTCGCCGGCATTGCGGGCGTCCTGATCGCGCCGCTGTTCAACGTGCATTCGGACATGGGCACGCTCTTTGGCCTGAAGGCCTTCGCCGTGGCCATCCTGGGCGGCATCACCAGCGCCTGGGGCGTCATGATCGCCGGCCTGCTCTTCGGCATCATCGAAGCCCTGGTCACGAGCACGCTGGGCTCGGGCTACACCCAGATCATCACGTTCGGCCTGGTCATCGTCGCCCTGGCCGTGCGTCCTGCCGGACTGTTCGGTCGCGCCCAGGTGAAGAAAGTATGAAACCGCAAACCTCCCTCGTCTCGCCACGCCCGGCCACGCCGTTCGGCCTGGGCTCGCCCGCCCAGATCGGCGCCGCGCTTGCGCTCTTCGCCGTGGGCGCTGTCCTGGCCCTCACCGTCAACGACTACTACGTCTTCGTGCTGGCCAACGTCGCCCTGCTGGCGGTGGTCGGCATCGGCCTGAACGTGCTGATCGGGCTCACGGGCCAGGTGTCGTTCGGCCATGTCGGCTTCTATGCCATCGGCGCCTACACGGTGGCCATCCTGACCACCACGACCGGCCTGAGCTTCTGGCTGGCCTGGCCGCTGGCCGCGCTGATCGCCGCGGCCATGGGCGCCGTGCTGGCCATTCCGGCCCTGCGCGTGAAGGGGCCCTACCTGGCCATGATCACCATCGCGTTCGGCTTCATCGTCGAACACGGCATCGTCGAGATGCGGGATCTGACGGGCGGCCAGAACGGCATCATGGGCATCATGGCGCCCAGCCTGGGCTCGCTGGCCCAGGGCGAGCGCGCCGTGGCCCTGCTGGCGCTGGCCGCGGCCGCCGTGGCGCTGGCCGGCTATGCCTGGCTGTCGCGCGGCACCTGGGGCGCGGCCATGCGGGCCACCCGCGACAGCGAGACCGCAGCGGCCTCGCTCGGCCTGAACCCGCTGGTCATCAAGGTCGTGGCCTTTGCGGTGTCGGCCGCCTGCGCCGGGGCCGCCGGCGCGCTCTTTGCCCCGCTCTCGAGCTTCGTCACGCCGCACACCTTCGGCTTCATCCAGTCGATCCTCTTCGTGCTCGTCGTCCTGCTGGGCGGCGCGGGCTCGGTGGCGGGCCCCATCGTCGGCGCCCTCATCGTCGGCCTGCTGCCGGAACTGCTCTCCAGCCTGGAGGAATACCGCCTGCTCTTCTTCGGCCTGCTGCTGCTGGTCGTGCTGTGGGTGGCGCCCGAAGGCATGGTCGGCCTGGTGCGCAGCGTGGCCCGGCGTCTGCGCCCCGCCGTCGCCCCGGTGCTCGCCACGCCCCCGGTCGATGGCTTCAGCCTGCCGCGCCGCGAGCGCGCATCGCTGCGCGCCGACGGACTCACCATGCAGTTCGGTGGCGTGCGCGCCGTGCAGGACCTGTCGCTGCATGCGCCAGCCGGTGCGGTCACGAGCCTCATCGGTCCGAACGGCGCCGGCAAGTCCACCGTGCTCAACATGCTGAGCGGCTTCTACCGCCCCACGCAGGGCGAGTTCCGCCTGGGCGAGGAAAGCCTGGCCGGCACGTCGTCCATGGCGCTTGCCCGTCGCGGCATCGCCCGCACCTACCAGACCTCGCAACTGTTCGGCGGCCTGACGGTGGAAGAGAACGTCGCGCTGGCCATGACGGGCGGGCGGCTCGGCGCGCTCTTCGGCTCGGCACGCCTGCGGGCCGAGGACCGGCTCGCGCAGGCCCGCACCCTGCTCGCCTGGTGCGGCTATACGGGCCTCACGACGCTGCCCGCGGCCGACCTGCCACACGTGGATCGCCGCCTCGTCGAGATTGCCCGTGCGCTGGCCATGGACCCCGCGACCCTGCTGCTGGACGAGCCGGCCGCCGGCCTGTCGCGCGAAGACAAGGAACGCCTGGCCGCCCTGCTGCGCCGCATCGCCGATGCGGGCGTGGGCGTGCTGCTGGTCGAGCACGACATGGCGCTCGTGATGGGCATCTCGGACCACGTCGTGGTGCTGGA
>JAAIGF010180932.1_pt1 | contig 82992 bp, 58 predicted proteins | sample 6487441 | NCBI WGS metagenome assembly JAAIGF01 (sample SAMN13974129, study PRJNA590717) | phyllosphere metagenome | biome: pepper field; feature: multiple bacterial spot infested pepper fields; material: pepper leaves; isolation source: leaves from pepper fields | host: Capsicum annuum ...
TAGATTGAAATTACCGGAAAGTGAGCGATGAACATGCCGGACATCATCAAAATTATTGTCGATACCGCCGGCCTGGAAGGCCACGGTGCGTTTATTTATTTGGAAAATCAGCAATCCGTACTGGTCGGTAGACATACTGGCACGGGACAAACGGATCTTCCGCTATACAATCAGCTTGTATCGAAGCAGCATTGCCGATTGAACCGTGTCCAAAATGATGTATACGTCGAAGACCTGGGTAGCAAGAACGGCACCGAACTGAATGGACAGCGTCTACATCCTGGACAGTCCTACCGGATTGGTGATAACGATCAGTTAACACTGGTAAATGGTCTGGTTACGCTGCATCTGGAGCGCGGCAGTGATCTGGAAGAAACACGGGAATACCGGGTGAGCGATCTGATGGATCATGAGATTCGTCTACATGATTATTTGCAAAATATTCAGATCGGTAGTGACAGTATTACTCTCTCGAAAAAGGAGTATCAACTGTTCAAATTACTGTACAATTGTCTGGAGCATTTTGTAACGCGGGAGCAGATTGTACGCGAAGTATGGCCAGAGCGCTGTGTAGACGATGCAGAGCTAGTGGGTGTGGATGAAGTGAATTCGCTCATCTATCGCACAAATAAAAAGCTCGGGGACCACTTTACGATACGTTCAGTTTACAAAAAAGGGGTATATATGAAGAAGCAGGATGATTCGGAGCAAGTGAATGCCGGTGCACCATCCTGAGTACAGGTATCGCCGCTGCCACCTAGAGTAGGTTGGACAGCGGCGGCTTTGATTAGAGACTACATACTTTAGAGGTAAGGGGGAGCACGATGTCGCTCATGTTTTCCTTTTTAAAAAAATATCGGGTGGCAGCGATTCTTGCCCTGGTGATGATGCTGATCGAACTTGCGCTGGAGCTTGTGCAGCCCTATTTGATCTCCAAAATTATCGACGATGGTATCAGTCGGCAATATATGCCTGCTGTACTGCTATGGGGCGGAATTTTGACTGCTGGAACGATTGTGGCGTTTGGCGCTGGAATACTCAGTTCATTTTATGCTTCCTATGCCAGTCAGGGTCTCGGTTATGACCTACGTGAGGCGTTATACAAGAAGGTGCAGTCGTTCTCGTACAGCTTGTTTGGACAATTTGCGACGTCCTCACTGATTACGCGGCTAACGAATGATGTGACGATTTTGCAGGATATGCTGTTCATGGGGCTGCGATTTATGCTACGTATGCCGCTATTGGTTATCGGTAGTAGTATTATGGCGCTTATTGTGAACGTGAAGCTTGGCTTATTGTTAGTAGTAGGTGTACCGATCTTACTACTGTTTGTGTTAGCGATTATGAAGCGTGCAGCCGCATTGTTTGAGCGAGTGCAGCGACGACTCGACACAGTAAATAATGTGATGCAGGAAAATCTAACCGGTATGCGGTTGATTCGTGTGTTCGTACGTAAGCATCATGAGCGTCGGCGGTTTGAGCAGCATAGTAGTGAATTGATGAACGATACGGTGTCAGCATTACGGCTGACGGAAACGACGATGCCTTTTATTTTATTTATTATGAATGCGAGTATTATCGCGGTACTATGGTTTGGTCATCGCGATATTTTGACAGGCTCGGCTTCGGTCGGTGAAGTGGTAGCGGTGATTAACTATTCAATGCGTACGATGGGCGCTTTGTCAGCCTTCTCGATGATTGTAGCGTCGTTCTCACGCGCGCGGGCTTCGGCGGGACGGATGGATGAAGTATTGAGCGCAGAAGAAGCTCAGGATCGAGTGATAGAGCATACGGAATCAGCCAATCAGACACAGGTCAGCGTTCCATCTAATGATGTTGAAACCGTATTCAAGTCGTCTCAGCAATCCCAGAAGACGGATTCTGCACAGACTAACGCTATATCACCAGCTATACAGGCTCATGCGGAGCTGACGAAGAGCAGTCCGGTCATTCCGTATGCTGTATCACAATCAGCGGCTCCTTTACGGGATTCTTATGAACGCAGTGATATAGCTATACTTAGCGGAGTAGGGCAAGCATCCGAGGTGGAGCTAGACGCCATTCATTTCCGTTATCCCGATACTGATCGACCGATCTTATCCGATATTTCCTTTGTTGCACCGGCTGGGCGAATGACAGCAATTATGGGTGCGACAGGATCAGGTAAGTCGTCGCTGATCCAGTTAATGCTGCGACTGTATGATCCGGTAGCAGGTACGATTCGGATAGATGGACAGGATATACGTCAGGTCGAGGAGCATGAGCTACGGAGCCATATCGGCTATGTTCCTCAGGAAATTGTGCTATTCACTGGCACGATTCGGGAAAATATCGCCTGGGGCAATGAACATGCCACACTAGATGAGATTCAGGAAGCCGCACGTATCGCACAGATTCACGATACGATTGTGAATCTGCCAGCAGGTTACGAGACCAGACTTGGGCAGCGTGGTGTGAATCTATCAGGTGGGCAAAAGCAGCGGCTTTCGATTGCACGTGCACTTGTGCGGAAGCCTTCCATATTGCTGCTTGATGATAGTACAAGTGCACTCGATGTACGTACCGAAGCGATGCTGCTTGAAGAGCTAGGACGACTCTCGTGCACAACGGTATTAATTACGCAGAAGATTAGCTCTACTATTCGTGCAGATAAAGTATTGCTGTTACAGGATGGCCGCTTGATCGCTGAAGGTGATCATGAACAGCTATTGCAGGATTCAGAGCTGTATCGACGCATCTATGCATCCCAATTTGGAGAGGAGGAGTTGCAGCATGTGGAAGGCATTCACTGATCCGTTTCGTGTAGCGCGTCCACTTCCTCCAGGTGCAACGGGAGCGCAAGCTAACGATTCAGGAAAAGCGCCAGCTACAGATCGTAAACGCGCAAAGAACTGGCGCGGTACATTGTCGCGGATCTGGGTCTATTTAGCCGCTCGTAAGCTGAAGTTATTCTTTGTGTTATTCATGGTGTTACTCACGTCAGGATTAACGTTATTAGGGCCGTATTTGATCGGGATCGCGATTGATGATTTCCTGGCACGTGATAGTGGGCAATTGTGGATCTGGTTCCTGGTTGGGCTTGGCGCTGTGTATATTTTGAATTCGATCACGTCATGGCTGCAAAATGTATGGATGATCGAGATTGCGCAGGAGACGGTCTATCGTATGCGTTCCGATCTGTTTGCCCATTTGCATCGGCTACCGATTCCATTCTTCGGTAAACGGCAACAGGGCGAGCTGATGAGCCGGGTCACGAATGATATCGAGAATGTGAGTAGTACGCTGAACAGCTCAGCGATTCAGATTTTCTCCAGTGTACTGACGGTGATCGGTACACTGGCGGTGATGCTATGGCTTAGCCCACTGCTTACACTGCTGACTTTTATCGTGGTGCCGCTTATGGCATTCGGGATGCGATGGATTACACGCCGTACCGGTCCGCTATTCCGCGAGCGTCAGCGGAATCTGGGTGAACTGAATGGCTATATCGAGGAAACATTATCTGGCGAAAAGATCATTAAGGCATTCGGACGTGAACAACAGGTAATTGATGCCTTTGCCCAGCGTAATGATCGCATTCGATTTTCTGGCTTCTGGGCACAGACGATTTCTGGTTTTATTCCAAAGCTGATGAATGGTCTTAATAATCTGAGCTTTGCACTGATTGCGGGCGTGGGTGGGATACTGGCGATTCGTGGTGCAATCACGGTAGGTGTGATTGTCATTTTTGTAGAGTATGCACGTCAATTTACCCGCCCGCTGAATGATCTGGCGAACCAGTGGAATACGCTGCTATCCGCTATTGCAGGCGCAGAACGTGTATTTGAGATTATGGATGAAGATATCGAAGAGTCCGATGAGCATGGAGCAACCGAGGTGAAGCAATTATCGGGAGCGGTCGAGTTCCGGGATGTATCATTTGCTTATGATGCCGATCGCAGCGGAGATACATTGCAGCATATTTCCTTTACCGCAGAGCCGGGTGAGATGATTGCGTTAATCGGGCCTACGGGGGCAGGGAAGACGACGCTGATTCAGTTGATTTCTCGCTTTTACGATGCAGATCAAGGACAGATTATCGTGGATGGTCAGGATATTCGCACCTTGCGGCGATCGAGTTTGCGGCAGCATATGGCATTTGTGCTTCAGGATTCCTTTCTATTCGAAGGTACGGTGCTGGACAATATTCGGTATGGACGGCTTGAAGCAACAGATGAGCAGGTTCAGCAAGCCGCCGAAATGGCGAATGCCGACACCTTCATTCGTCAGCTACCCGATGGATACGAGCATGTGCTGAGCCGAGATGGTGGCGGGATCAGTCAGGGACAACGGCAATTGCTCACTATTGCCCGGGCAATGTTGGCTGATCCAGCGATTCTCGTACTGGATGAAGCGACGAGCAGCATTGATACAGTGACCGAGATTCGTATTCAGGAAGGGCTTCAGCGGCTGATGAAGGGACGAACCAGCTTCGTCATCGCCCATCGACTGAATACGATCCGATCTGCCGATCAGATTCTCGTTCTGCGAGATGGTCAGATTGTCGAGCGTGGTAATCACGATGAACTATTGGAGCAAGGTGGATTTTATAGTGAGTTGTTCCATAGTCAGCTTCAAATTTCTTCTTAAACGGGAGCTGGCTGCGTTACGTTACTTCAATGTCTAATTCGAGGCAAGAAGCAGGGACAGTCATGGAAAGTAGAGAGTTTAGAAATCAACCTATGTGCACTATTCATCCTGTATATGGCCAACCTTATCCTATCAAAAAAAGACCTTTTCCACGGAATCTGGAAAAGGTCTTTTATGTATCATCGCTACGTTATAAAAATGCTTGTACGAGAGGAAGCTAGAAACGCTGTGACGATCATGTAAAAGCATCTTATCTTATTTCTAAAATAGAACTACGGTTCATCAACGCTGTGGGTAAGGTGGTTGTGGTGGATAGGGTTGATGAGGTGCGCCAGTAGGCTGACCTTGATGACCACCGTGAGGTGTCTGTGGGTTATAACGAAGCCATTCTATTTGCTTCAGCACTTCTTCTTCAAGCTGTGCGTTCAACCCTCGAATCATCCTCGGTATTAAAAAGAGATCAACGACAATCCATACGAATAATGCGCCTGCTGTAATTAAAAACAACACAAGGCTAAGTATGGCAAACCCGCTAAAATCAGAAGATTCTAATCCACCGGTAGCAACAATGAGCAGAAAATAACTGAACGATGCCAGTAAGAACAAAGCAAGCTGTGCAATCCCTGTACCGATACGCTTGAGATAAAAGCGATGTACGCCCAGATGACCACCAATCAGCATCAGATAAGCAAGTCCAAGCGACTTTTCGCGCGGACGCATTTCGGAATTGAGCAACATTAGCTCCTGTGGAGAGAGCTCATAACGTGTCAGCATCCGAATTAGTAGTTATAATCTGACGAAATTGGCTTTTGAACGAGGATCTGATCAATAATATTGCTTTCCACATAAGCATTACGCTCTTTGACCCATGTATGTAACAGGAAAGCATCGACGATCCACCAGATACTCGTTACAATCGTACCTACGATCGTAATACTGAGAATCAATTGAGCAATCGCAGAACCGGTTTTACCCATGTAAAAGCGATGAGCTCCGAAAATACCCAGGAAGTACCATAATACATACGCAACGACCATGTTTTTACCGTAAGTTTTCACTTCGGCTTCCAGCAACATCAGCTCGCGTGCGTCAAGCTGACTTTTACGCTGGAGATTGTAATTCATTCCCATTTCTCTAACCCCTCAATTTCTAAAAGTAGTATGGAATGCCAACTTACGGCTCCCAATGTAATGCCATTTTAACAAGAATAGGCGCTTTAATCTACCATGTTATACGCTTTATGCTTGAAATCGTTACAATTTTTGTATAAATGCGGGTACATCACAAAAGCCCACCTTCATCATCGAGGGTGGGCGTATAGTTACAGCCGTAAGCGATTAAGCTTCAACCGTATACGTTTTGACAAAAGAAGGACGTGGGAAGATCGAAGGCTGTTGTACGTCGATTCCTTCTTCAGTATTCCGTTTGCGATGGGCGTGACTGTAAGCTTGTGATTCCTGCCATGCTTTGAAATGCTGCTCTCCATCCCACATCGTCAAAATCACATACGTATCATCATCGAGCGGACGAAGAACACGAATACCGACAAAGCCCGGCTCCTCTTCGACCTTGCGCGCGCGATTCATGAACCGCTGTTCAAAAGCAGAGCGTCCATCTGCCGTAACTGGAATATTATTCAGTACTGCAAAGCTACCACCTACTCTACCGCCACTGTCCAGCACCTCATAGCTGAACGTATGCTGCGAGCGAATATCGACCGGCAAAATCTCGTCGATCTCCATCACATAGCGGGTATCGCCGTCATGACGCATCGAAACGACCTCTGGCAAATGAGCCGCTTCGGGAAATTGCTCGTGAATATTGTGTGAGCTGATATACATATACATGAATGATTCCTCCTTCGGAATAGTCAAAAAAGATCGTCGATTCGGCATCCTTTTTCCCACCCGTATCGTATGTATAATGTAGCATGAACGGTAAGGTGGATACCAATACGAGCGATTGCTATGTTTTGATCTGTTTTGCCCTATCAAGAGCTGGGTATGAAGAGAAAGCTACTATCCATTAACCGCATCCGTGACCGTATGCTACATTTTTTGAAGGCAAGCGGTAAAAGCAATGACGGATTCGCCATTGGAGTAGACGTTTCATCCGATGTTGGAATTTGAAATATGCTATACTATTGCACATCCGGCGCTATACAGCTGGAGCCGTAGCCATTATTGAGGAGGAACACTATGAACTCAAGGTATTTGGCGGGCTTATCGCTAGCCATTATGGCAGCAGGGTTTATCGTGACCCTGTTTCTGCCGCAGACGATGCTGGTATTGCTGATTCAAGGCGGCTTTGAAGCCGGGCTTGTCGGTGGTATTGCAGACTGGTTTGCGGTCACAGCGTTGTTTCGCCACCCGCTAGGATTACCCATCCCGCATACATCCTTGCTGACACGTAATCGGGAGAAGATTATTCGCTCACTCATTTCAGCGATGGAAAATGAATTGCTGAACAAAGAGAGCATTGAGAACAAATTACGTCAGTTCAAGCTGTTTCCATTTGCCTTATCGGCAATCACACGTCAGTTAGGTAAAAAAGCGATTCGGCGCGAGCTTGTAAGTCTGGTCATTCCACCTGTAGAACGGATGGATATGAAGCCGATTGCCCATTTTGTCACATCCGGTTTAGCGGATTATATGCAAAAAGCCGATTTGCAAGCGGCTGGCAACAAAGTACTCACCCACATGCTGACCGAGCGCTACGACGAAAAAGCGTTAGATCATATTCTTAAACAGGTGCATGGCTGGGCAGGCAAGCCAGCTAACCGGGATAAACTCGGCAAAATCGCCATGGAACAGTTAGAAAATATCAATCTCGGCGGGTTCAAGGGCTTTGCCTTTCAAGCATTTGCTGGGATGATTAATGAAGAGATGGTCGGCGGTATTTTACAAAACGCGATCATGTCTGCAGTGGATAATTTGCAGCAGCCCACTAACGAATATCGTGAATCCTTATTGCGTGAGATGCGTGTACAAATGTTCCAGGTCATAGATGATGAGAACACATGGATCCGCGTCAAAGACTGGGCTGGCGATATGCTGCGCGGCGAAGCTGCACAGATCTTTATCACCGAACGACTGGAAGAGGTACGTGGTATGGCGATTCGTATGCTAGAACAAGAGCGCGACACCGGCGGCAAAAACCTGTTCCGCGTGTACCGCACCGTCATCCGTGAACTGGGCAAAGACCCGGAAAAAATACATGGCTGGGAAGATCGTTTACGCAACGGCATCATTCACGCTGTTAGCCGCAACCATTATCGACTCGGTCAATTAGTCAAAGAAAACCTCGACCAGATGGATAACGATACACTCGTTCACATGCTGGAAGAAAAAGTAGGCCAAGACCTCCAATGGATCCGCGTCAATGGCGCCATCTGCGGCTTCATCGTCGGTCTGATCCTAACGACGATTCAAATCAGCCTAGGTCACATTTGATCAGTACCATTTGTTCAAATATGAATATCATCTAGCTAAAAACCAAAAAAGCCCATCTGCACACCAGGGAAGAATCATCCCCTCACACAGCAGATGGGCCTTTTATTTTTAACATACCAAAACATAAATCCAAACCTCATATTCACAATCATTCCAAATCCAACTACAGTCATCCAGCCAATAATGAAGACTAATACACCCTGTAATTAAACGAATACTCCAATACCATGCTACAAAAAGCATCACACCGCTACACGATCTTGCTTGCACTACCCTACTGCTACCCCACCGATCCTGATGCGATGAGCTCTTCACTGCGGGAAGGAATAAGGGAAAAGGACGACTTCTAGTGTTTGGCAGTATAAACACGAGGTTCAATGAAAAAGGATTTTTGCGAAGCAAAATATCGTACCGCTTTGGAGCCCGGGAATCTACAACTTACTCCTAATCCGTAGATTCCTGGGCTCCACCCAAGGACGTTCCCTTATCTCCTTCCCGCAGTGGACACTCTCGCCAATCAGCGATCCAAAATGGACATTCCCCGGAACACCAGCGATTCATACGGCTTCAGCGTCGCCGGCAACTCCGAAATCAATGCCCGCGCTACCTCACGCGAATGCTCATCATGCGTACACAGAATCAGCTCCGCCGTTTCCAGCCGTGAAGCCAGCTCCTGCGGCAGCTGAAGCTCCGTCTCCGAACGTGAGAAGTTCAGCAGAATCAACCAGTGCTCATCATTCCACTCCCGCGTATAGGCGAAGATATGATCATGCTCGGATAGCATGCACTCGTATTTTCCATATAAGAGAGCCGCACTCTTACGACGCAGATGAATCAATGTACGATATAGATTGAAGATCGAATGTGGATCGTCCGCTTGCCCTTGTACATGAATCTGGTCCTTGTTCGGGTTCACCGGAATCCATGGCGTATGCTCCGAAAATCCTGCATGCTCGCTATCATCCCATTGCATCGGAGTACGTGCATTATCACGTGCTTTGGTACGAATCCGCTTCATGATTTTCTCCGGGTCTTCGCCGTGCTCTTTGACCATCAGCTCATAGTACATACGTGCTTGCTGCTCAGTCACATCGTCAATCGTATGCAGATGTGACGCATTGGTCATCCCAATCTCGTCACCCTGGTAAATGTACGGTGTGCCGCGTAGCGTCAGTTGGAAGATACCGAGCATTTTGGCAGATTCCACGCGATGCTCACCATCATCGCCCAGATACGAAACAAGACGTGGATGATCGTGATTACTTAAGTACGTCCCCATCCAGCCTTCGCCGTATAGATCCTTTTGCCATTTGGCGACAATTTCCTTCAGCTCATGTAGATCCCATGATTTACTTTTCCACATATCCTTTGGATCGTCGCAGATTTTGGACGCTTCGATCATCAGTACCATATTCATCTCTTCACGCTCAGGATTTGTATATTCCTTCACATCCTCCAGCGATACATCAGAAGCTTCGCCTGTGGTGAACATTTTATAATGGCAAAAGACTTCCTTGTACATTTCATGCAGATACTCATGAATATGAGGGCCATTTTTATAAAACTCGGATGAGTTGGCTTGCATTTTATCCGTATCGGTAGCTGGCTGGAAGCTAGTATCTTTGGAAATGGCATTCACCGCGTCGATTCGGTAGCCATCGACGCCTTTATCCAGCCAGAAGCGCATCACCTTATGCATTTGTCGTCTGACCTCAGGGTTATCCCAGTTCAGGTCAGGCTGATGTACACTATAGGAATGCAGGTAATACTGCTCGGTTTCTTCGTCATATTGCCACATTGGATCTCCGAGGAAGGACGTCCAGTTGTTCGGTGGGCCACCATCGGGTGCAGGATCGCGCCAGAAATAATAGTCGCGATACGGATTATCCCGTGACGCGCGAGATTGCTTAAACCATTCATGCTGATCGGATGTATGGTTCACCACCAGATCCATAATCAGTCGCATATCACGCTGATGCAGTCCGTCTAGCAGCTCCTGCCACTCATCCATCGTGCCGTATTCTGGATTAATCGCGCAATGGTCGATCACATCGTAGCCATAGTCTACATTCATCGTTGGATAGATGGGGGGTAACCAGATCACATCTACACCCAAATCCTGCAAATAATCGAGTCTGGATGTGATACCAGGCAGATCGCCAATACCATCCTGGTTACTATCTTGAAAGCTCCGCGGATACACTTCATACACAACGCTTTCTTTCCAAAATTCAGGCTTCATAATTTTTTTCATATCGGCTTCTCCTATTCCTAAAAGATCCTCGTATACATCAATATTGTCCTAATACCTTGCCGATAATAAGGTTGGGTTACGCTCATTGAAACCTTACATTTAATTCGATCAAGGTCCTAGTTGTTATCCACTGTATTGTGCAAAATGTAACGGCGTATCTAGTTGTAAATACCCGTATCCGGACTTCAGCAATCGGGCATGTTAGATTTGTTTAGGATGGATCGGACAGATTTGCTTATCTGGGAATGCGTGGGCAGGGGAAGATGGTTATATACATAAGAAGAGAGAGGATCAGGAAGGATGATCATAATGACCAGTCCGGAACTTGAAGTTATACCTGCTCATCATGAATGGACATGGTATCGCCTACAGGACAGTAGACAATTGATCGAGCATGAGGATTTTGATGAACGTATTGCAGCCTGGGCATCAGAAAGTGTGATGTGCCGGCATAATCATATTTCAACGATTTCGCATATGGAAGGCGATAATGCGATCAATGGGACATTGATTGCGCGTTTGGCAGACAGTGCAGGAGATGGCTGGATTTTTCATTATTATGTGAATGGGAATAAGCTAATCACATCTGGAGATACGAGCTGGCTGGAGCAGTTGGTCGAGGGTGAGGAATGGGAAGAGTATATACGCAAGCAGCCGAGTCCGATAGATGGCTTTATTTTTATTATCAATTCATTTATTCGGGCGCTATTCTCGCGTATGGACAAGATTGAGCTGAACCTGATGAAGATTGAGGATCGGATGCAGGGGAGTAACGGTAGTCGCTTACTCAAGGAAATTATTGATTTGCGCAATCAATTGACGCGCTGGAATCTGCATACCATCGCGCTGCGTGAGATTCAATATGGGATCGAGGAAACCTTCCCTGATACATTAGAGAATTCCAATACGTACCGGATTATGGATATATACATGAAACGAATCCGGATGCTCCAGCAAAATTATGAGCATGAGATCGACTCTCTGCTCAAGGTCGATGATAATATCGGCAATTATCGCTCCAATATGATTATGAAAACACTAACGGTATTCACGGTACTACTCACACCGATGACTGCTCTGGGCGCGATCTGGGGGATGAATTTCAAAAATATGCCGGAGCTAGATTGGTCATGGGGCTATGCAGGTGCACTCGGACTGATTGGACTTACAACCCTGATCACGTATCTGTGGCTCAAGAGCACCGGTCTGACCGATGATATTCTCAAAATTAATATCAAGGATGGCGATGAAGATAATCTGTGACTTCGTTTCCCTGTACAATCTATCATAAATGGAACAAAACAGCCTTTCTACGGAAATTCTCAGGAGAGGCTATTTGTTTTGTCTACCTCTGTAACATTTCGGATGTTTGGTGTGTTATACATATAGAACCATTTTCGTATTCGTAAATGAATTGTTTCTAATTGTAACTTTAGTCAGGTTGTTCGCCGATAGTAACGGTGATAACGTACATAGAGTCCAGACGTATGCGATGATCGGAGACAGTAGATGTGGTACGCATTGGCAGTGTGTAACAGATCGAAATTCCATATCGTTTAGCGTGTACAGCTCTAGTCTGATCGGTAGTGTATCCATACATAGCTTTTTAGATACAGGAGCGCTACAGAGATGACGTTATCGTGCTTGAATGGACCAAGAAATAGTGGAATATGGAAACAAGTTTGTAATCAGGGGACAAGGGGATGACAAGGTGAAAAAGAAGCTTGGAATGGCCGTATTGGCTACAGCATTAACCGTTAGTGGGGGCGTACATATACCGTACGCAGTTGCGGCAACGCCGATTCAAATTGTGATTGATGGCGTACAGCTCAGCACAGATCAGCCTGCGATCATGTCGGGAAGTCGTACGATGGTACCGCTGCGAGGCGTATTTGAGGCGATGAACACGAATGTAGATTGGAAGCAGAGCACACGTACCGTAACTGCAAGCAAAAACGGAACAACCGTCGTTTTACCGGTAGGCTCCAAAACCGCCAAAATTAACGGCAAAACGACCACACTGGATATACCTGCAAAAGTAATCAAAGGACGCACCATGGTGCCACTTCGCTTTGTAACCGAAGCATTGGGTAGCAAAGTCGACTGGAATAAAGGAACGCAGACAGTCACGATTGCTACAGGCAATGCGACCACAACGCCTACGAATCCGACACCTACGCCAACACCGTCGGGTACCGTGATGCCTGTCTCATTTGTAAATGCCAGTGTAGTTGGACAACAGGGCAATGGTGGGGATATTCAAGTGATTTTCCCAACTTCGGCAAGTAAGACTGGACTGAGCCAGTATCGCATTCTAGTAGCCAAATCAACAGATTCCAGCGCACTCACGGTATCACGCGCCTTGACAATTCCAGCGTCCAATTATCAGATGGTGCCTTCCAGCAGTACCAGCGCGTATACCATTACACTGTCACCACAGGCACGTGATATTGATGGAGCATTTCTGCAAAAAGGCACGACATATCGTGTATATGTACTTGCTGTAGGTAACACTGGTTATATGAGTGCATTAACGCCAGCACAATCAGCAGTTACGCTGGGTGGTACGGTTTCGGCTACAGCAACAGTGAGCAATGTGAAGCTGACGGACGTATCGGACTTCAATGATGGACGCGACCTGTCGGTATCTTTTAATAAGGCCTCCGATGAAAGTCTCGTATCTGCTTATCGCGTCTTTATCGTTAGAACGAATAGTGCAAGTAGCTTTAACCTATCTCAAGCCGCAGCTGTACCTTCTAACAATTATACATCTGTAAACAAAACGGGCTCTAATCAAACCGTGCGTCTACAGTCCACGTCACGTGATACGTCGGGTACTACCATTCAATCCGGTATTTCCTACACAGCTTATGTGATGGCAGTGAATACGGCAGGCGATGGCATCGGTCTATCTGCCATGTCGAACAGCATCGCGCTGGGCAACGCTGCACCTGTACCCACCATTACGAAGGTTGCAGATGTGAGTAATTTCGGTGATGCCCGTGATTTGCAGGTATCGTTTGATAAAGTATCGGATGAATCTCGTATTAGCGGCTACCGGATCTTTGTTGTACGTAGCAAAGATTCAAGCAACTTCGATCTGGCTACAGCTAGTTCACTTGCTTCTGCCCGTTATATGGATCTATCCAAAAATGGAGATTCTCGTGTAGTGACCCTATCTGCTGGACTTAAAGACAGTAATGGGGATGCGGTCGCGAACGATGTGACATACCGTGTGTATATTATGAGCCGTGGTACAGGCTCCTATGGCGATGCACTGTCCTCTGCATCCTCATCAATTACACTCTCGTCCAGTAGCAAAACCGTAGGCAGCACAAGCGGTGTGACACTGGCAGATGTGAGTGATTATGGAGATGGGCGCGATCTACAGGTGAGCTTTACCAAAGCAAGCGATGAGAACCTGGTCAGTCAATATCGTGTGTACATTACAAAGTCGTCCAGCTCATTATCACTGAGTCAGGCGCAAAACATGACAAGTTCGCGCTATACTTCGGTGAGCAAAAATGGCTCTAACCCAACAGTTACCCTCAATACGAGCACACGCGATACCGATGGAGATGTGATCAAGAATGGTACGACCTATCGCGCATTTGTACTAACCGTAGGTACGGGCGATGCGTCTGATACGTATGCGCTATCCTCTGCTTCGGCAGCAGTCACAATGGCGGGTAGCACAGCAGTTGCAGCCGTATCCGGTCTGACAGCGACCAATAGTGGCACGATTGGCGATGCGTCTGATATTAAAGTAGGCTTCACACCAGGCGTTGATATGGGCGTATCCGAGTATCGGATTATCGCTGTGCGTAGCGACCAAGCAGGTACATTTAATCTGGCAGCTGCCAATGGTGTAGCCGCTGCCAACTATACCCGTGTGGCCAAAACAGGAGCCCCGGTTACACAGGCGCTGACTGCTGCAACACGCGATAATAATGGGAATGCGATTGTGCGTAATGTGGCGTATCGTGTGTATGTACTGACGGTAGCTGATGGATTGATTCGTTCGGCAAATGCACTGTCTGCGGCATCGAATGATTTTACACTGACAGAAAAATCAGTTGCTGCCGTTACGTCGCTCTCAGCTGATCCAGCTAGCGGTAATAGTGCGATTCGTGTGAGCTTTGCGCCGCCAGCGAATACAACAGGCATTAGCGCTTATGCGATCATGCTCGTCCCATCGGGGAATGCTGGAAGCTTTACACTGGCAAATGCGAATCGCGTAACCTCGCCTAACTACCAGACTGTAACAGGCTCTGTCTATAGCGAATGGTCATTCACAACGATGAATACAGACGCTTCGGGCAATGCCATCCGTGCAAATGTAGCTTATCGTGCATTCGTGCTGTCGATCGCCAATGGTAGCACAGCTACAGTGAATGCTCTGTCTCCTGCTTCACGCGAGGCGATCATCATTTCCCAGTAAACGGAAGCTGAGATACAATGTTCAGATTAGTAGCCGTGACTTCAATAGCAACAATAGCTTGAACTCAAAAATAAGTTAAAAGTAGATGTACCAAGTAAATTCTGTAAAAGTCAGTAGTATGAAATCATAGACGATTCTTAGCTTGCACAAGTGCAGTACAGTTTGTAAGCAAACGATATCGTTATCCCAACCACGCCAGCTCGATCCTAATCTGAGGAGAGCTGGCTTTTTATATGCAAATGAGAGCAGTGAAGACGAGAAGTAGTGCAGCATATTGAACAAACATCAAAGTTTGACTTGAAATACCTGGAAAGGGGTAAGATAGGAGCAGGTTGTTTTATCCTGTGCCTGTATGGCGGAAAGAGGGAATTGCAATGGAATATGTAAAACTAGGTCGAACCGGTCTTGAAGTATCGCGTCTATGTCTGGGTTGTATGAGCTATGGCATCCCGGAGCGAGGCACACATCCATGGACACTGGATGAAGAAACGAGCCGTCCGTTCATTCGGCAAGCATTGGAGCTAGGCATTAATTTTTTTGATACAGCGAATGTGTACTCCGATGGAACAAGCGAGGAAATTGTCGGCCGTGCACTCAAGGATTATGCGCACCGCGACGATATCGTAATCGCGACCAAAGTTCATGGCAAGATGCGCCCTGGACCGAACGGTGGCGGATTATCTCGCAAAGTCATTATGAGCGAGATTGATAACAGTCTACGCCGACTCGGTACCGATTATGTTGATTTGTACCAGATTCATCGCTGGGACCCGCTGACACCGATTGAAGAGACGCTGGAAGCACTGAATGATGTTGTTCGTGCAGGGAAAGCCCGTTATATTGGTGCTTCCTCTATGCATGCCTGGCAGTTTATGAAGGCACTTGATCTTTCTCGCCATAATGGATGGGCAAGCTTTGTGTCTATGCAGAACTATGTGAATTTGCTTTATCGCGAAGAGGAGCGGGAGATGTTACCGCTTTGTCTGGAGGAAGGCATCGGTGTGATTCCGTGGAGTCCACTAGCACGTGGCAGACTGACTCGCGATTGGGAAGAGCAAACCGCTCGCTCGGAGAGTGATGCATTCGGTAAAACGCTGTATACAGCAGCTGTGGATGCTGATCGTCAGGTCGTAGAACGAGTAGCTGAGATTGCAGCCGAGCAGGGCGTTCCGCGTGCACAGATTGCACTTGCCTGGGTATTACAGCAATCTGCGGTAACCTCACCGATTATTGGTGCGACCAAGCTACATCATCTGGAGGATGCAGTCGCGGCGCTTGATATCACGCTGACTACGTCGGAGCTGGAGCGTTTGGAAGCACCTTATGTACCGCATCCGATTACTGGATTTTAATATGCAATATGGGCCAGTTATGCTAAATCATCTAATCTGACTGGATATTCTGCTGACAAGAAGAATGCGGCTGGATATAAGCACCTGAAGCTAACTCCAAATCGAATGCCAACACAACGCCAAAAGCCTCGTCATGCAAGCAGCATGGCGAGGTTTTGCGTGTTGTGTATTGCTTTATTCGTTTTACAGTATCCAAAGATAAAGTAGAAGCTTTACTACGTATAAATATCGCTAAAAGTGTGATGTCGAAGCACAATTACCAAGCCGCAATCAAGCAATACTACCTACACTATGAGCCGTAATCGTCTTATTTTTACCCGAACGCTTCGCATGATATAGGTATTGATCGACTTGTTCAAACAACTGCTCTTTATTCAGTCCCGGCTCACAGCTATGCAGCCCGATGCTGATCGTGACGGTCTGCTTGTCCAACTCTTCCCATTGAAGAAATTCCAGGTGTCTGCGAATATTTTCAACAAGTGCATAGGCTTCCTCAAACGTTTTATCAAAAATGAGCAGCGCAAATTCTTCTCCGCCATAGCGTGCCGCAATATCGCTGGATGAGATATGCTGCTGAATAACCTGTGCTACCGTGCCGAGCACTTTATCGCCAATCTGATGACCGTACGTATCATTAATAAGCTTAAAGTTATCAATATCGAGCAGTGCCAGATGAAGAGTCACGCCCTGACTGGCATAATCAAAGGCGGTATCATAATAATCTCGAAACGAAACCTGATTGTACAAATTGGTCAAGCCATCGGTTTTGGAAATTTTGCTCATGATGGCGTTTTTGACAATAAGGTCCTGCTTCGATTGCATCGTATGATGCAGATGAGTTAAAATTTCGCTGCCACTTGAAACGATCACGTAAGCGACAAAGGTTCCTCCTAGAATGAATGCAGGTATGGAGATCACATCAAAAGGAGTGAGAAACAGACGGAAGTGGGAATCGAACATATACAGAGTAATAAAAGCAAGCAGCTGTAGAATAGCCGGAGTCCATAGCAGCTTTTTAGTAAAAAAAATAACTGCCGAAAAGATGGGCATCAGGCAGAGGGCGGTAATAATGCGAATATCGTAGTTCAGATAAATAATCATCCAGGTGATGAATGTACTGGTCAAAAATAGCGCGTGAAAGGAAAGCTGCTGCCGTGTACGCTGAATCCAATCCGCCCACAAAATCATCAAGATCATACCGGATGTAGGGATCAATAAAATATGGATGAAAAAGTGATAAGCAGTCGCATCATAGTCCAAAAATAAAAAAGCCCCAAGCTGGGCAAAAAAATGAATAAACACAACCGCCCAGTAAGACTTTAAAAAATTGCGAACCCATTTCTGCTGCTTATTGACATGTTCAAGATGGTCAAACACAGAATCAAAGGATTTCATAAGATCACCATACTGCCTCATTAGATAAATTACCAAACCATATACTTATTCACATAGTTATTATAGATCATTACTTCAACAGAAAGAAGGTAATTTTTGGCACGAAATACAGGCTGAAACGCGAAAATAAGCGTTATTTTGACAATATTTTGAGAATTTTAGTCACACAATGTCATTGCATACATACAAATTACCAACGATGGAACTATTTATTGTGCAACAAGCACTCTCCAAAGGTCATAATCTAACCATTTAAGGTATACTTTTATAAAATATGATCTACTGAGCATAGGTCTTAATTCCTGTTATGATTAAAAACGACAAATGAAACTGGGATTAAAATTAAAGCGGTTTCTTTTTTCGAATAAAATTACAAAAATTCCCTGATGGTGATTGTATTTAATAGAATCATCGGTTATAATGAGTATAACGAAATCGTGACCTGAACTCACATATGGCAGAGGGTTATTGGTTGGTATAATAATAACTTTGTGCTATATGTGATTTTTCATTTTATCGGATGTTATCTTCTGAATAAAGAAAGTCATGTAAATTTAATTTTTGGAGGTACCTCACATGCAAACAGGTACAGTTAAATGGTTCAACGCTGAAAAAGGTTTCGGCTTCATCGAAGTTGAAGGCGGCAACGATGTATTCGTACATTTCTCCGCAATCCAAGGCGACGGTTTCAAAACTTTGGACGAAGGTCAACGCGTAGAATTCAACGTAGTTGAAGGCAACCGTGGACCACAAGCTGAGAACGTTGTAAAACTGTAATTCAGCTTATAAAAACGCCCTTAACGTTCGTTAAGGGTGTTTTTTTTGTTTTCAAAAGTAAAAGGAGCATGCTAATCAATGCCAAGGACAGATCGAAGACCATCATAAACTAGCTGATCGGCTCACTCTTTTTAAAATGATTTACATAAATGATATAACATATTATAATATATGTTAATATTAAACATAAATCCTAACCCAAAGGTGATATTATGCCAGATAGCCCGTTATCTTTAAAACCAAGGTATGAACAGATGTATATTGAGCTGCGTGGACGTTTGCATAAAGGGATATACGGCGTAGGCGATAAACTGCCTTCGGAGAAAGAATTGATGAAGCAGTTTGATGTGAGTCGTATCACATCCAAGAAAGCGCTCGATATGTTGGTGCAGGATGGTTATATCGTCCGTCAGCCAGGCAGAGGCTCGTTTGTTATTCGTGCAGATGAAAAGCAGGCAGAGGACGGGCAGCAAGGACAGCCGGCGAAAGGAACATTCGATTCGCAGGTATCGTCATCAGCTCCCTTCCCTCAGCAACGAGGAAGCAAGCAGATCGTGCTGGGCTTGATTATGGAAGACTTTAGCGATAGTTATGGGAAAGAGATGCTTGCTGAGATGGAGCGTACGGCGCAACGACTTAATGTATATTTGCTGCTGCGTATGTCCTTTTCGCAGCCAGATATTGAGGAAAATGCGATTCGTAGTCTACGTGAGTACGGGGTGGACGGGCTGATTATTTATCCGACACGTGGACAGAGCTTTAATCCGGAGATTTTGCGATTGGTTATTGATCGTTTCCCCCATGTGCTTGTCGATCGGTATTTAAAAGGAACGGAATCCGCGTCGATCAGTACGGATAATGTAGAAGCAGCGCGCAAAGGAACGAATCATCTATTGGATCTCGGGCATCGTCATATCGGACTGCTCGCTTCCAAAGTGACAGACAATGTGGCGATTGAAGAACGCATCGAAGGCTTTGTACGTGCTCATGCGGAACGTGGGGTTGTACTGGATCGCTCGTATTGGCTGACCGATATGACATGGGACGCAGATACCGAAGCGGAGGAGCAGAAACGGGTGCATAGTAGCGTAGATATGATCCAACGCATGGTGGATCAACATCCGCAGATGACGGCTATTTTTGCGATGCAGTATGAGTTAGCCCTGTTTGCAAAGGAAGCGTTAGAGCATGCAGGAGTACGAATGCCAGAGCAGATTTCGGTGATTTGTTTTGATAGTCCGCAAGCGAGTGCGGCATTATATCCATTCACACATTTACAGCAGGATCAGCATTCACTCGGACGGCTTGCTGTGGAAAATGTGCTTAAGCTTATTGCTGGTGAAACATTACCAGGACGTATCTCGCTGACGGCTGATTTGATTCATGGTTTGTCTACGGCAGAAGCGCCGGTATCATCTGGAAGTGCGCAGTCGAAGCGGGCTACTGGAACCGATTAATTAAACGTTTGAATTGTAAATGTATCGTTATTCCTCTCAATTCATATGAAGAACTGGATAATAAAATAGCATATACCAAATAACGGATAATACACATCGTATTATCCGTTTTTTTATCTGATTTTAATTAAATATTATAATATAATATATTGACATGTTATTTAGAGTGAATTATGATATTGCCATAAATGAAAGCGCTTTATATGAGGAGGAGTGTTATGAACGAACAGAAGGAAGCGATTGTTCCTTTTTCCGTGGAACAACTCATATCCGATGTCGCTGGGAAACTGGAGCATCGACCGAAGCTGGCGCATATGTTCGGCAATTGTATTCGTAATACGTTGACGACTACGCTGAGACCTCAGCCAGACGAAACGGTATTCGTCATTACCGGCGATATTCCCGCCATGTGGTTACGTGATTCGGCAGCACAGGTCAGACCGTATTTATTACTTGCCAATGAGGACGAGGCGCTTGGCGATCTGGTGAGCGGAGTTGTGAAGCGGCAGATTCGTTATATATTACAAGATCCCTATGCCAATGCCTTTAATGAAAATGAGAATGGACATGGGCATCAGGAAGATAAGACGCAGATGACGCCATGGATTTGGGAGCGTAAGTATGAGATTGATTCGCTCTGTTATCCGTTACAGCTCGCGTATCTGCTCTGGCAGAAGACAGGACGTACGGATCATTTTGATGAAGAGTTCCGCAAAGCTTGCCTGACAATCCTTCAACTATGGCGTACCGAGCAAAATCATGATGAAGATTCGTCCTATCGATTTGAACGCTTTGATTGCCCGATTTCGGATACGCTCCCACATGAAGGCAAGGGCAATCCGGTTGCTGTAACAGGAATGACCTGGTCGGGATTCAGACCAAGTGATGATGCGTGCGAATACGGTTATCTCATACCTGCCAATATGTTTGCCGTCGTTGTACTTGGCTATATGCAGCAGATCGCAACCGAGGTGTTCGGTGATACCGAGCTTACCCGGTCGGCAGCTGACTTGCAGGCAGAGCTTCGTACAGGCATTGAGAAATACGGGATCGTGAATCATCCAGAATTTGGCCCGATATATGCGTACGAAACGGACGGCATGGGCAACTACAATCTGATGGATGATGCGAATGTACCGAGCTTATTGTCACTACCGTATCTTGGCTATTGCAAGCCAGATGATGAGTATTATCTGAATACAAGGCGCTTCATTCTAAGCCAGCATAATCCTTACTATTACAGCGGAACAGCCGCACAGGGTATCGGCAGTCCCCACACACCGCCGCAGTATATCTGGCATATTTCGCTAGCAATGCAAGCGTTGACCTCCCTTCATCAGGAAGAGCAGGATCGACTACTGAACTTGCTGGAGCACACCGACGCAGATACTGGATTTTTGCATGAAGGCTTCCACGCCGATAACCCGGCAGAATATACACGGGAATGGTTTTCCTGGGCAAATTCATTATTCAGTGAGCTGATCTTGACCCATTGTGGTTACGATGTACCAAGCAGCAGGCTGAAATAAGATTGTCATTCGTCTAACAAGGTGTTTGGAACTGTTGGAGGCAGGCCGTTTGGTAGATCGGAACTATTGTTTCCTGCTGACCCATCCGGCGAAGATTCACAAGCTTACCATTTATACAAAGGGGCGATCCGTATGAAAAAGCAAAGCTACAAATGGGCAGCAGGCATGCTACTCAGTCTGTCCGTATTCACCGCAGCCTGTTCTTCTGGCGGTACAGCAACGACTGGTTCGGCTGAAGGCGGCAATTCATCCTCTGGCAACAAAGTGGTCAAAGTAGCTTATGGTAAATGGAACGATACGGATGTATGGGGCAAGTGGCTGACCAGCGTCAAAACTGAATTTGAAAAGGAAAACCCAGGTGTGACCGTTGAGCTGCAACCGATTCAAGGTGCACAGTACGCAACTAAGATTCCTCTGCTCATGTCCGATTCCAAAACGGCACCTGAAGTGCTCGCCGAAGATTCATTCATGATCAATGCCGACAGCGCAGCAGGCTACCTGCAACCGCTGGATGTAGATAAGTGGAGCGATTGGAGTAAGTTCAATGACGGTATCAAAGCTGCTGTCAAAGGCAAAGACGATAAGAGTTATGGCGTTCCTTTTTCCACGGATGTACGTGGTCTCTACTACAATAAAGACCTGTTCAAAAAAGCAGGCCTGCCTGTACCTTGGGAACCGAAGAACTGGAATGACATTCTGACGGCTGCACAAACGCTTAAAGACAAACAGCCCGATATCATCCCATTCTGGATGAACTCCAGTAAAGCAGGGCAGGAAGCGACAACGATGCAGACATTTGAAATGCTGTTGTACGGAACACAGGATACATTGTTTGACAATAACAAATGGGTCACTCAAAGCCCTGGCGTCTTGAGCTCGCTGCAATTTATCAATGATATTTACAGCAAAGGTTTGGGACCACAATTATCTCAAGTCATGACTGCACAAGCTGGTCAAGTGCTTGAAACCGATCTGATGCCGAACCAAAAAGTCGGCATTGTGCTCAATGGTAGCTGGTTGCCTTCCACATGGGCATCGACAGGCAGTAAACCATGGCCACAAGCGCTGGACGTGTACGATTTCGTGAAAATGCCAACGCAAAACGGTCAAGCACCAGGCTACACTTCGATGTCCGGTGGCTGGACACTAGCTGTAGGCGCGAAGTCTGTTGAAAAAGACCTGGGCTGGAAATTTATCCAGATGGCTGTAAATGAGAAATACAACAAAGAATACGCTATGCTGGACAGCGCGCTAACTCCTCGCACCGATGTAGCCAAAGATTCCGAATACGTGAATCAACCAGGTACATTGTATGCCAAAGCGACAGATTTCATTAAATATACGCATGTTCGTCCAAGTAACTCCGATTATCCAGTCGTATCGACAGCGATTCAGCAAATGGTCGAAGCGGTGGTTACCGGTGGTGCAAGCCCGCAAGATGCGATGACGCAGTTCACGCAAGGGGTACAGCGTAGCATTGGAGCGGACAAGGTAGCAACGAAATAAACGGATGTAGCGGATTCAGATAGGCAGCCGGGTATGCAGGGCAGCCCGGCTGCCTGATCTGTTTGTCCGTGATACATGCAGGAACGATAGAGAAGCCGTGAACAGGAGGAGCTACGTCATAAATGTGCGAGAGCGATCCGGTTGACGGAAGTGGAGGAGGAGAGTGCAGATGGAAGCTGTACAACCGCGCGATGCCGGAGTCAAACGACGGCATAATGCTGAACAGTGGCGATCGCTAGTATTTTTATCACCCAGTCTAGTTTTGTTGCTAGCGTTCTTTTTCGTACCGACCATTCTGACGTTTTATTTTGCTTTTACGAATATGGCGCTGACCGGAGCTTCGGCAGCAGATACGCAGTTTGTTGGTTTTGAGAATTTTAAAAATATGTTCCAGGATGCAAGCTTCCGGACTTCGGTCTGGAATACACTGATTTTTCTGATCTTTTCCGCTGTGATTGGGCAGCAGGTGATGGGCTTTATTATCGCGGTATTGATGAACGGACGTAGCCGCGTCTTCCGCAGTGTGATTGGCTCGATTGTCATCGCGGGCTGGGTTGCACCGGAAGTGGTGTGTGCGTTTGTGTGGTTTGCCTTTTTGAATGATACAGGAACGGTGAATACGTTCCTACAATCGGTAGATATGAAGCCGATCGCATGGTTGTACACGTTCCCGATGGTGTCGGTTATTATCGCCAACATCTGGCATGGTACAGCATTCTCGATGCTCGTCTTTCAGGCGGCTTTAGGTGATGTGCCGCGTGAAGTGGAAGAATCGGCGATGATCGACGGAGCAAATGCATGGCAGCGATTGACTCGAATTACACTGCCGATGATTATTGGCTCAGTCACAACGAATATGGTACTCGTTACGCTACAGACACTCGGTTCATTCACATTAATCTATGCGCTGACCGGTGGCGGCCCTGGGCTTGCAACCGAGACGCTTCCGATTTATATGTACCATCAGGCGTTCGTGAATTATCAACTTGGTTATGGAACAGCACTCTCACTTATGCTGCTGCTGATCGGTATTGTTGCCAGCCTTGTGTATATGCGGATGCTAAAAGTGAAGCTGTAAAAGGAGGAAGAACAGATGAGCACTGTACATGATGTCCCACGTACTCGAACACGCAAGCGTAAACTCAACCGGTTCGCGGTTGCACGTATTTTGCCTTATATCATTTTGAGCGTAATTGGTGTCCTGTTTTTGCTTCCACTCTTATGGCTGCTTTTTGCATCGTTTGATAAGGATGCGACACTGGCACTCAAGTTCCCGGTTCAATTCACACTGGATAATTATCGGGATACGGTCACAAGCACAGATAATCAGCGTTCCTTTGGCAATGGTCTGATTCTGGCCCTGGGGCAGGCGCTACTCGTTGTGATTGTGGCGGGATTAGCATCGTATCCATTATCTCGCTATCAGATGCGCTACAAACGTCCATTTATGTATGTGATTTTGTTTGCGACGGGCTTGCCGTTGACAGCGGTGATGGTGCCGGTATATCAATTCTTTCTGTATTTCGGGATGCAGGATTCGATCTTCTTCACGGTATTGTTCCTGACCGCTTCGGCACTGCCGTATTCGATCTGGATGATGAAGAACTTTATGGATTCGGTTCCGATTGAACTGGAAGAGGCGGCATGGGTGGATGGAGCTTCGATCTGGACGACGATGCGACTGGTGATCGTACCGCTCATGTTGCCGGGGATATTCACAGTAGGAATTTTTGCCTTTTCCGGTAGCTGGGGGAACTTTCTTGTACCTTTCATCTTGCTACAAAGTGCAGATAAACTGCCTGCGGCGGTCACGATTTATCAGTATTTTGGTCAAAATGGGATGGTGCAGTACGGTATGCTCGCTTCATTCTCCGTCTTGTATACGATCCCGGCGGTGGCGCTATATGTGATCGGTCAGCGCTACATGTCTCAAGGCTTTAGCTTTGGCGGTGCATCAAAAGGATAAATCCTGCTCTAGTGTTAGCGATTTTCTAAATGGATATGAAGAAGATGTGGCTGGAAATGATTGGATATGCAAGGGATAAGCCTGCGGTGCGTTGCACTGTGGGCTTTTTCATATTGGTTTGCATAAAATTTACGAAAATCGCTTGGTACAACCGCGCTCATATTGTATGATATAGGTTGTTCCGGGGCATGTTGGTGGAGTTCGGCTCCCTGATGCTGTCTGGCGGACTATCCTATGATGAATAAGGTGAAACTAGATCATGAAACCAATAGATTTGCAATATATGATGCCTGCCGAATGGGAACAACACGAAAGAACAGTACTCGCTTGGCCTGTACTCGACTCGATGACCTATCCGGACAATTATGAAGAGGTGTGCAAGGGCTATCAAGAACTGATCAGTGCGATTGCTGAATTTGAACCCGTCACACTGGTAGTGAATCCGGATGATCTGGAGAAGCTGCAAGCTCTGTTTACAGGGGAGCAAGTTGAGTTCCTACCATTGGAGCATGACGATGCGTGGATGCGCGATAACGGCCCAACGATTGTCATGAACGAGCAGGGTGAGCGCGCTGGTATTAACTGGGGCTTTAACGCATGGGGTGGTAAGTACAAGAACTGGGATCTGGACAATGCAGTGGCACCAGCGGTATTGAATCATCTGGGCATACGTCAATTCGATGCGCCACTCGTACTGGAAGGCGGCTCAATTCATGTGGATGGCGAAGGTACGCTGCTGACGACAGAAGAGTGTCTGCTCAACGTCAACCGTAACCCGGAGCTAAGCCGCGAACAGATCGAGCAGCATGTGAAGGACTATACCAATGTAGAGCAGATTATCTGGCTAAAACGTGGATTGTCCGGCGATGAAACGGATGGTCATGTGGACAATGTGGCATGTTTTGCAGCACCGGGTAAAATCATTTTACAGGTCTGTCATGATCCTGCGGACGATAACTATGAGATCACGCAGGAGAATCTGCGTATCTTAGCAGATGCGACCGATGCGAAGGGTCGCAAGCTGGAAATTATCGAAATCGAACAGCCACCACTCGTCATGCACGAGGGAGAACGATTAACGCTCAGCTACCTGAACTTCTACTTCGTTAATGGCGGCATTATCCTGCCAGTATTTGGCGGCACAGCGGAAGAAGCAGATCGCAAAGCGATTGAAGTATTGCAGCATACCTTCCCGGATCGCCGCATTCGTACCATTAACGGTATGGCTGTTATTAGCGAGGGTGGTAATGTACACTGTACAACCCAGCAGATTCCTGCCGGCAAGTAAGGAATCGCGCGCATATGGACGATGTAGTGTAGAGCATAGAGATGATGTGTGCGATCGCTGAATCTTGATATCGTACATGTCATTATGCTTGCAGTAAGGTAGACTAGATATACACGCCTATGGCGTGAGCGTATACGGAAAGGATGATTCAACTACATGAGAAACGTAAAAGTAGCAGCGACTCAAATGAGCTGCTCCTGGGACATTGACGATAATATCCGTAAAGCGGATAAGCTTGTGCGCGAAGCTGCGGCAGAGGGCGCACAGATCATTTTGCTACAAGAGCTATTCGAGACGCCTTACTTCTGTCAGAAGGAAAAGGCGGAATATTATCAATATGCAACAGAGCTAGAGAAGAACAAAGCGATCAACCATTTCCGTCAGGTTGCCAAAGAACTTCAAGTGGTGCTGCCGATCAGCTTCTATGAGAAAAAGAACTATGCTCGTTATAACTCACTGGCTGTTATTGATGCAGACGGTGAAGTGCTGGGCAAATACCGCAAGAGCCATATTCCAGATGGCCCAGGCTATGAAGAGAAATTCTATTTTAACCCGGGAGATACTGGCTTCCAGGTATGGAATACACGCTATGCGAAGATCGGCGTTGGCATCTGCTGGGATCAATGGTATCCAGAAGCGGCACGCTGCATGGCACTGATGGGTGCAGAATTGCTGTTCTATCCAACAGCGATCGGCTCGGAGCCACAGGATGCAGGTATTGATTCCAAGGATCACTGGCAAGCATGTATGCTCGGTCATGCGGGTGCGAACCTGATTCCGGTTATCGCTTCAAACCGTATCGGTAAAGAAGAAGATGAGGATTCCTCCATCGACTTCTACGGTTCTTCCTTTATCGCAGGCCCACAGGGAAACAAAGTACAGGAAGCCGACCGCAGTAGCGAAGGCATTCTGGTTGCTGAATTCGATCTGGATCAGCTTGAAACCCAGCGCCTCGAGTGGGGCATCTTCCGCGATCGTCGTCCAGATTTGTATGGCATGATTGCGACGTATGATGGTGAGCGTCGGTTGAAGTAAGTAATATAGGTAAGCAGGATGCAGTATAAGTAAGAAGTATAAGTAAGTATAAAATAAGGCTCATTCTTCTATCGCGGAGGATGAGTCTTTTTGCTATGAGAAGAATAGGATGTAAAATGACTTTCCATTTTTTGAATATATCTACATAAAGAGAGAGCAAGCAACCGATAAAAAGGATATAAGCTTCATCCAAACAACAAGATAGCCATCCAATCACTACCCAAAAGTAACCCATCAGAGAGGTGAATCCTACATGCACAAACGGCTACTTTCGTATATGCTATTCATAGTGATGGTACTAACAATAATCGTACTACCTTTACAAGTAGTCCACGCAGCTAGCGAGTCAGAAAACAGTGATCCTGATCGCTCATTCACGATTGATCGTGTTAACATCCGAGCGCAGCTTTTAAATGATGGCGATATGGAAGTCGAAGAATTACATACATACACATTTGATGGTGCCTATCATGAAACCATTCGTACCATCGGTGAAGAAGGACATAAGGGAATTGAGTTTTTTAAAGCATATGCAGTTGGCAATGAGTTTGATCTGAATGAATGGGAGCCTGCGAAGTTTCAGCAATTGCCAGCATTAAAAGTAACAACGGCAACGTCTAAGGATGAAGATCTACTCGTATATCAAGCAGCACTATCCGCCGATCATGAAACGAAGAGTGTGCTGTATCATTATCGCGTAAGCCAGGTGATGAGAGAAGAGGATGATATCGAGCATTGGAACTGGAAGTTTTTCGATGATCGTAATCCCAGTGATCTGAATCAATTATATGTTGAGGTAGAACTTCCAAGAGCCATCTCTTGGGATCAAGGATTATCCTATGATGCGTATACTTACGGTTCGAGTGATGGAACGCTTGATATCAAAGATGACCGTTTTATAAGTTACGATTATCCGTATTTCCCGGCGGGTGAGCCATTGGATGTTCGAATATCGTTTCCGATGGTGGATTTGGCAGAGCAAGATACACCAGTAGATGGCGCTCCTTCTGCTTTAATGACAGAGCAGAAGAGTGATTTGCAAGATTGGCATAGCTTGTCGAAGCTATCGGTTCTCATTACTATTTTGTTTGTGCTAGTTCTCATCCCATTGTTACTATGGCAGTTATGTATTATTCCTCTGTGGTATCGAATGTCCGTGAAAAGGTATATTCGTATGGACTTTCTTCAGTTGCAAGCGAATTATTCTGTAGAGGAATGGAATCCGCGAGCGATCTTGGCAGGAGCACTCTCACTACGCCGAAGAGGCGTCATTGATATTGATTTTAAGGATGTCAATAGATCGGCAAAGGCACCGAACGTAACTTTTTATTGTCTGGACGAGTCTATGTTAACATTGCATGCAGATGAGCAATATTTTATAGATTGGTTGTTTGCGAGCAATGAACAAGGGGTATTTTCTACACGCTCTATCTTTCTACCGGCTGTATCTAGACGAGAAAGTTTATATCAACGTAATCAGAATCGCCAACGCTTGAAGAAGATCTATGCTCATTTATCAGAGTGGAAAGAACTCATTAGAAAAAGAATCCATCTGCCTGATCCTTCAACAAATCTTCTGATTAGAGGACTACTTATTGTTCTAGGATATGGACTGGCAAGTGTTTTGTTCGTCTTCTGCTTATGGATTCAAGATCAGAATATTATCTATATACACAGTCCTATTGTGTATTGGATCGGTTTCCCTGATCCATCTGGTTATTTTTTTAGTCGTTGGTTTGATCCTTTTTATTACTTAGGAATGGGAGCATTTGCCGGAGTTATTATTGCTCTTTTTTGGGCTTTGGTGATGAGCAGTGCTCAAGATTTTTTGAAATTAATTATTAATAAATTATTTAAAGAAGGAAGTATGTTAAAAAGAATTGCACTTGGCTGTGTGACGGTATACAGACATCAAATATTACACTTTGCAATTGCACTCTCTTTTATTTTAAATGTGACCTGGCTATGTGCACTTAATCCGCCTAATTTTCAATTAGGGGTAATCGTATGTGCCATACTGGTCTGTGTTCTCATGTGTTTTTATCCATTACCAACGCATAAGATGCAAGTGGTCATTCAGCAGTTGAAGGATCAACTTATGAATGGGAAATACAAGCAGGTTGCCGATCCAGAAATAATGGATTGGTTATTTCAGGCAAGTTTAATCATGGAGTGTGCAGATGAATTTCTAAGTACGCATCCAAATGTTACTGAGATCGCAAACCAGCATCCAGAGTATGAGCTACTAGCACAATCACATCAACTCGTATATGTGGTGAAGGATGTGTGGGGATCTATATCAACATTTGAGCAATTTGAGCAAAATGAAAAAGCACGGAAAGAACGAAACCGAATTGCGAAACAACAGACAAAGGCTGGAAGTTCCTATTATAGCAGCAGTAGCGATTCAAGCAGCAGTTCTTACTACAGTAGTGACTCAAGTAGCTACAGTTCGGACTCCTCCAGTTCCAGCTCCAGTGATTCGAGCGACTCCGGTGGTGGTGGCGGGTCTAGCTCAGATTAAGTCATTCGTTCTACAGATGTCCTTTATCTCACCCATCTCAGATCGTTACATGAGCCTTCATTTACGGCGATATAGCCGAAGTGAAGGCTCTTTTATGTGGATGAATGACATTAAGATTAAAGGCTTCCGATGGATCAAGCGTATATATTTATCATATTCGCCTTATTCTGACTAAGCGATAACGGTTAATGGGTAGTTAGAAATACACCAGTATGACGTATACACCGGATATAGCAATCTATATCCGTTCACAAGCCATTCTCTCGAATGACATAACCATCTTGATCAGTACATTCATAAATAATGCCTGATCTCTAATACACGATCTATTCACAACTCTCAACACATCGAAAGGAGCATCAATCATGCTTAGCCAAACAATCACATTACAAGACGGAACTGTACTTCCTGCGATCGGGCAGGGGACATGGAATATGGGGGACGATCCGTCGCGTCGTTCAGAGGAAATTGCTGCGCTTCAAGCAGGCATCGAACAAGGCATGACCTTGATCGACACAGCGGAAATGTACGGAGAAGGACGCTCGGAAGATCTTGTAGGCGAAGCGATTCGTGGACGCCGAGACGATGTATTTCTCGTCTCCAAAGTCTATCCACATAACGCTGGCGGCAAGCAGTTAGTACAAAGCTGTGAGCAAAGTCTACAGCGACTCGGTACGGATCATCTGGATTTGTATCTACTTCACTGGCGTGGACGAATTCCGCTACAGGAAACGGTAGAAGGCATGCAGCGACTTATGGAAGCAGGCAAAATTCGTCGCTGGGGCGTATCCAATCTGGATGTGAAGGATATGAATGAGCTACTTCGTGTAGAGGGTGCTGAGCAGTGTGCTGTTAATCAGGTGCTCTATCATTTGGGCTCGCGTGGAATCGAATATGATTTGCTGCCATGGCAACAGGAGCACCGTATTCCAGTTATGGCGTATTCGCCACTTGCTCAGGCAGGTTCGCTCCGCCGTGAACTGATCCAGCATCCAGTAGTGCAGCAGATCGCGGATGAACATGAAGCTCAGCCGTTTCAGATTATGCTGTCCTGGTGTATCCGAAGTGGCTCGGTAATCGCAATTCCGAAAGCATCCAGCGTAGAACATGCCCGTAGTAATGCAGCCGCTGCTAGTATTCAGCTGGATGAACAGCAGCTTCAGCAACTAGATGCAGCTTTTCCAGCTCCGACTCGTAAGGTTTCGCTAGATATGATCTGAGCTAGATATAATTGAAAGATTAAAAATATATCAGAATACCAGACAGAAGGGCGGAGGCAGCGTGCAGCATCACTACCTTTTTATCAGCAGCTGGACTGTAGGTACTTCACGGGATAAGTTATGGGAAATGGCGGATCGGATTGAAACGATAGATTGCTGGAATAATGTCGTATTTGAAAAGGTAAAGCAAGGACCAGGACCGGATGGAATTGGCGACGTATTTCGCTGTACATTTAAAACAAAGATGCTGTTTCGCCTGTCCATCTATCTGAAAGTGACCGACAAGCGTAAGCCCGATCAGTTCACATTGGAGGTAGAAGGGCCACTTTCTGGCGTAGGCACCTGCTTTATGAAAGAATCACCAGATGGTCTGCATACTGAACTCCGTTGTGAGTGGAAGGTACGACTCCACCATCCGGGGCTTCGTCTTATGAACCCCATGCTGCGTCCAGTCTATACTTGGAGTCATGATAAGGTTATGGATGAAGGCGTACAAGGCGTCGCCGCTAGTCTGGATGCCTCTGTAAGTGCGCCACATCACGAAACGATTGTGTATCGCTAAACTATATTCATCATCGACTATGAATCATAGACAGGATGGAGGATTAGGGATGGGGAAGTACCGATTTACACATAGCTGGCAACTTCAAACAACGGCTCAGGCGGTATGGGAGCGTATTCATGATTTTGAAGCGATTGAAGGCTGGGAAGGCGTAACCTTTCAGAAAATTCATCATCATGGACATCCACATGGCGTAGGCGACCATTATCGAATGCATATCCGTACTCGATTTGGATACCGTCTTGCGTTTCAGTTCAGTATTGTGGAAAAGCAGGAATGTGCGCTAATCCGGCTAGAAGCAACTGGCGATCTGCATGGCTACGGTATATTTCGGCTGGAGCCATGCGAGGATGGAACGATGCTGCATTACTACTGGGAAGTGCAGACCATGAAGCCGTGGATGAAGTGGTGTGAGCCGTGGCTACGACCGTTTTTTATTTGGAATCATAATCGGGTAATTTACCGTGGTATTCAAGGATTAAGTCAGCATTTGAAGCTGCAGGTGCCATAAACAACATTTCGATAAAATAATATGTTGCTGTTGCTTCTCGTTAAACGAGCAAAGTCACCAGATTCCAAATCTATTGTTTATTTCTGGTGGCTACGGGTAATCTGTAAATAAGATCGTACTACATTATTAATGTGATTCCATATCACTTATACATCAGAGGAGGATGAACAACATGACAGGAAGAAAAGCGCTATGGACGACAATTGGACTGGGTGCTGTATATCTGATGCGTAACAAAAATGCACGCGACAAAGTAATGACTCAGGTGCGCAACATTTCGAACTCGATGCGCCAGCGTAAGAGTGAAGCACCAGGTACAACAACGAGCACTGGAATCAACTCTACTCTTCGTTAATCTTATATCGTGATATGCATGTCGTTTGGATACCGTTTCATTGGATCGCGTAGAAATAACGGCAGATAGCATTATCCGGCAAGCATGAAAAACCGGACTGCAGTCAAGGCAGTCCGGTTTTTTTTATGGTTATACAGAAAAGGAAGCGAATGGAAAAGGACAATTTCTCTCGTACAGTCGTTCTACATATGTATATTTTACGGTAATCTACATATCTACCTATTCGGTGCTGGTTTTAAAGGGTAATTGGCAGTATATCGGCGTGAGTAACGTGACGCCATACTTAGTTTCGGTGAGTTCAAAGGATATCAGATATAGGCTAATCATCAAGTGAGACATCGTGCAATTGCACATAGAGGGCAAGTGTTTGTCATTGGAGGGAGCAACATGATTAACCAATCAGGGCATGACCGCATACTATATGAACATATTTATCGGACTGCCTCTGTCGGGATCGCTATTATTGAGCCGCAGCAGGGGGAATGGCTAAGTGTGAATCCAGCACTGTGCACATTACTCGGCTATGAGGAAGAGGAGTTAAAGCAAGCTGGAGATGCAAAGCTATATGCTGAGCAGGATGCCGCATCCTCACCTTATATAACGATTGCAGAAGAGATGCTTCGTACACCACGTGAGCAGTATTCCCTGCAGCGTCACTTGCGACATGGTCAAGGTCATATTGTGCGTACAAGCATAGATGTATCCGTTGTTCGTGATGAGCAAGGAGAACCGATCTACTATATTGCACAATTTCAGCAATCCGAACCGCTAGAGCCATCGGTTATCGCCGAAGCGGATCAAGAGATATATCGCATGATTACAGAAAATGCTAGAGATTTAGTTTCATACAGCAATGCTGAAGGCATTTTACAATATGTATCAGAATCGTTCTATAGCGTGCTCGGTTATACGCCGGAAGAAATGATTGGACAAAGTCGGATGCTCTATTATCATCCCGATGATGCGAAAAATATGATGAACAGCGGACAGGCTTATCTGGATCAGGGCATGATTACACGTCGATTAAAGCATAAGCAAGGTCATTACCTCTGGTTCGAGATTTCATTTCAGACGGTACGTGATATGCATGGACAGATCAGTAAGGTGCTGGGCATTGGTCGTAATGTGAATGATCGTATCAAATATGAAGATAGTCTGCGTGAGGTGCAGCGTATTGCACAGATCGGCTCATGGGATTGGGATATAGCATCAGGGATTTTGACCTCTAGCAAGGAAGCACAGGAGCTATTCCCTTATATGTTCCAACACCCGGAGTCCTCTGTAGAGCATATCTGTAAGCTGATCCATCCGGTTGATCTGGAGAGTATGATTGAGACCGTCAAATCTTCCTTCCGTAATGAGAAGACGGGCAAGCACATTTTCCGTATTCTATTGCCAGACGGGACAACGCGTTACTTGCAGTCCCACTGGAAAGTATCTACAGATGGTACAGATCAGCCGCTACAGATTATCGGTATGACGCAGGACATTACTTCGCGTATCGAAATGGAGGAACGACTTAAGGAGAGTGAACGTCAGCATCGTTTGATCTCCGAGCAGTCGCTTGATTTTATTAGTCGCCTATCTGTAGAGGAGTCTATCTATCTATATTGTTCCCCAGCCTGCTCTACGATACTGGGCTATCATCCAGATGAATTAGAAGGCACGTCTGTCTTAAATTATATCCATCCGGACGATCTAGAGGCGATTCGTCAGTATATGAATCTGAATACGTTAGACGAACAGCAGTCTAAGCCCGTCAGCTATCGTCACCGTCATCGTTCTGGTGGATATGTATGGCTTGAAGCATCCGGACGATTCATCGAAAGCGATGAGAGCAAAGCTAGCCAGATCTTGTTGATCGCTCGTGATATTCAGGAGCGTCGTCATTCCGCCCAGTTAATTCAAGAAAGTGAGCAGCGCTATCGTTCACTTTTTGACTATAATCCAGCCAGTGTATTTTCCTTTGATATTCAGGGACGATATACAACGATCAATGCGGAGATGGAGAAGCTTGTTGGACGCACCGAGGATGAATTGATCGGACGTTCATTTGAATGCTTTGTCGCACCGGAAAATGTATACGACACTGTCGAGCATTTTGAACGTGCGCTGCAGGGGGAGCCGCAATCCTATGAATCACGCGTAGTTGTCAAAAATGGCGATACTCGTGAAGTCAGCGTTGTCAATCTACCAATTGTCGTAGATGAGCAGATTGTTGGCGTATACGGCATCGCGACAGATATTACTGAAATGAAGCGCCATATGGAGCAGATCGAGAAGCTTAGTAATGAGTATACGTTGATCCTCAATTCGGTATCAGAAGGTATCTTTGGTCTGGATACCGAGGGTCATACGACGTTTATTAATCCAGCAGCCACACGGATGCTTGGCTTCAGCACATTCGAGCTTGTCGGGCAGCCGCTACTCGAAATGTTCCAGCTTACTCATGCAGATGGAAGTGCTTATTTGCCTCAGGATCATCCGATTGACCGTGCCCTTCGTGAAGGCTCTTCGTATGAAGAGCAAGAAGCGGTATTTTTGAGAAAGGATGGCTCTAGCTTCATGGTATCTTACCGGATTACTCCAATCTGGGATCGGGGTAAGCGTAAAGGTGCGGTCGTCGTATTTAACGATATTACAAACGAGAAGCAGATCATTCGTGCCAAGGAGATTGCTGAACGTGCAGACCGCGCGAAGTCGGAATTTCTGGCGATTATGAGTCATGAGATCCGAACGCCGATGAATGGGATTATCGGCATGACGGGTCTGCTCGCGGATACGGATATGGATGAGGAGCAGCGTAGCTATATTGAGATTATTCGAGATAGCAGCGATGCACTGCTGCATATTTTGAATGAGATTCTGGACTTTAGCCGAATCGAAGCTGGTAAAATGCTGCTGGAGCATACGCCGATCCAGGTACATCCACTGCTGGATGGTGTGCTCGATCTGTTCACCTCACGTGCGGCAGAGAAAGGAATTGAGCTGACCTGTCATACCAGTGATAAGGTGCCACAAGCGATTATCGGCGATGCCTCGCGGTTACGTCAAGTACTGGTGAATCTGATTAGTAATGCGATCAAATTTACCGACAATGGAAGTGTGACTGTGTCTGTACGTGAGATGGAGCGTCGCGCGAACGAGTGTGTGCTGGAGTTCGAAGTGAGCGATACGGGAATCGGGATTTCAAGCGATAAGCAGAGTCTGCTGTTCCAATCCTTCTCTCAGCTACACCCATCCATTAATCGGAAATATGGAGGAACCGGGCTTGGACTGGCCATCTGTAAAAAGCTGATTGAGCTGATGGGCGGAACGATTAGTGTGGATAGTGAAGAGGGGCGCGGCGCTACATTCCGTTTTGTATTGCCTGTTCATTACTTGCCGGATGATTATACACCAGAATACCGTCCGTCTCAGCGAGTGGAGGAAGCTTCTGCCGAGGATGTGATGGATGGCAAATACGGACCGCTTCGTATTCTAATTGCCGAGGATCATCCGGTCAATCAGAAGCTAATTCACGAAATGATTCGCAAGCTCGGGTATCGTTCAGACATTGCCAATAACGGGCAGGAAGCAGTTAATATGGCGCTAACTCGTCCATATGAGCTTATTTTCATGGATATCCAGATGCCTGAGCTGGACGGGATTGAAGCTACGCGCGAGATTAGAGAACGTTTGCCAGAGCATGAACAGCCTATTATTGTAGCAACGACTGCATTTGCACGTAGCTCGGACCGTGATATGTGTCTAGAAGCCGGAATGCAGGACTTTATTAGTAAGCCGCTTCGTTTGCAAGAGGTTGAGCGAGTATTGAGAGAATGTGCGTTACATCTTCATCCACTTGATTAAAGAGGAGGAGCATTATGACACGCAAGCTATTGATTACCGGAGCAAATGGAGTGATTGGCAGTGTCTTGTTGGATGGTTTAAAGGCGCATTATGAGGTGATTGCAACCGATGTGGACAGCGATGAGTCCAAAGGCATTGTATCGCTCGATGTGACTGATGAAGAGCGGCTTGATCAGCTGATGGAAGGAATAGATACGGTGCTTCATATCGCATGGAAAAAGGATGAGGATGACTTTCTCGGCGTTGCCTTGCCCGTTAATGTAGGTGGAGCGTATCATATCTATGAAGCGGCACGAAGGCATGGGGTACGCCGTGTGATCTTCGCCAGCTCCAATCATGCGACAGGTTTCTACCGGGTGGGCGAGGATATAGATGTGCATGACCCGTATCGACCAGATAGTATCTACGGACTGAGTAAATGCTATATCGAGTTACTTGGACGATGGTATGCAGACCGTTATGGCCTGTCCTCGTTTAATGTGCGTATTGGGAATTTCCCGGGGGACGACCGTCCGCATTCGGAGCGTTCGATGCATATATGGATTTCGCAGCGGGATATGATCCAATTGATGCGCTGCTGTATCGAAGCTGATGATGATCGCAAATATATGAATCTGTATGGAACGTCAGCGAATACGGACAATTATTATGATATCGGTTATCTGGAGCAAGAGATCGGCTATAAGCCACAGGATAATGCTGCCGAAGTGCTTGCAGGAGAGCAAGGATCGGTCAATCTCAAGCAGGATGAGACAATCTATCAGGGCGGTCAGAAGCCCTAATGGATCGAGAATAAACATCTACGATAGATCGTGTAAGCCTATGTATTAGAAAACATGTAATCTACGATAATCATAATTACAAAAAGTCGATCCAGATCTGGACATTCCCCAGATCCGGAGCGGCTTTTATTTGACTAACATGTTATGCCTATGAGGCTATTGCTATTCGTGTGATTTACTTATTCTAGAAGCTAGAGAAGAATGTCTTTGAAGTTAGACTTTAAACTGGGATACGGATTCATTCAGTTCTTCAGCAAGCTGAGCTAGAGAGTTCGAAGACGCAGCTGTTTCCTCGGCACTCGCCGCTGCTTCTTCACTTGCCGCCGCAATCGTTTCAACGGAGATCATGACCTGACCTGCTTGAGCAGCTTGTTCTTCACAAGCGGCAGCGATATCGTTCACTTTAAGCCCGGAGTCGTTGACCATATCTAAAATATTTTGGAAGGCTTGGCTGGTCTGATTCGACTGCGCGGTACTTTGTTGCACCGAGCTTACGCTATCTTGTGTATTACGCTGCATCGTTTTGATAATGCTAGCAATCTGTTTGGTCGCATCCATACTACGTTCAGCCAACTTACGAACTTCATCTGCAACCACAGCAAAGCCTTTACCCTGTTCACCTGCACGTGCTGCTTCAATCGCTGCATTGAGGGCAAGTAAATTGGTCTGGTTGGAAATATCATCAATCACGTCGGTAATCTCGCCAATGCGTTGTGAATCTTCTTCCAGGCGATGAATGGAGTCATTGACTGCCTGCATACTGATCATCGAGTCATGAATAATGCCGCTACCCTTTTGCGCGAGTTCCATCGTGTTATTCGACAATTCCGCAGCATCACTCGCACTGACTGCGACTGCATCAATAGCCGAGGACAGTTCGCGGAATAGCTCATTAATGGTTGTAGCGGACTCTGCCTGGTTGGTACTCGCATGAGCGATTTCTTCCGTTGTAGCAGAGATTTCTTGTGAAGACGCAGCTACGCTCTGTGCGGAAAGTGTGATTTGGGAAATCAGATTGCGCAAATTATCTGCCATTGTATTAATGGATTCGGATAATTGACCGACCTCGTCTTTACGTTTGATATCGGAGTTGCCACTCAGATCTCCTTTTGCAAAGCTAGCAATTAGTACAGATAGTTTCTTGAGCGGTGTAGCAATACTACGTGTAATAGCAAACGCAAGTAAAATACTAAACAAAATAACGATAGACAGAACGATAATGGTTAAGTTACGTGTAGAGTTGTATGATGTAGTGGCGTTATCATTGGCTTGTTTAGCGAGGTTGTTATTGATATTAATCAATTGATCTAACTGATCAGAAGCTTGATCACCAGAAGGCTTAAGTGTGTTGTCTTTAAAGGCGATAAATGCGGCTCTTCCTTCTTCGCCAGGAACCTGTGCAAGTCGAAGTGCTTGATCAAACAAGGTTAAGTATTGAGAATAGGTACTATTAAACTTGGCTAGCTCTTGCTTTTCTAATGAATCCTGTGCCAATGGAGTATATACAAGCAAATTCTCATTGATTCCCTGCTTGAGTGTCTCAATTTTGTCGATGAACGGCTGTCTTGCTGATTCATCCTCAGTCATGTTCACATCCCGTAGATTCACACGCAAACGCTGATAATAAATTTGCATCTCAGAAAGCGTCTGGATCGAGGTCAGATTGTTGGTATATACGTTATTGGTCTGCTGGCTACTATAGTGAAGATTTTGCAGACTGTATAAGCCAAATACAAGAAACGCCACGATCAGTATAGTGAATGCGGATACGATCTTGGTTGCGGTCTTTAGGTTCAGGAACCATTTCATAAATTCATCCTCCAATATTAGCAATAATATAATATATGTCGTCCGCGTTTCGTAAAAAGTAATAGTTGAACTAATAAAAAAGGTATATTATTTATAAATTAACATTTTATTCAAAATAACTAACTTAATTGAATTACCTTTTAATTATCAAAATATAATCAATAATGCGATAGTCTATATGATGGAATCATCATGTTTCGACGCTTACTATTCCGGGGATAAAGGAATAGATATACAAAACGACACAAGCTCTTACATATTGTGTAAAAGGTGTGACGTTTCTATGAATTCAATGAATAAAGGAGCGAAAATCATGCATAACATTGTAGAAAATGAAAATGGATTAGCTGTACTGGTGGATGGAGAACAGAAGGCAGAAATCGGCTTCGGCCCGTATGATGATCAATCTATTATCATTGACCATACGTTTGTATCGGAAGAACTTCGTGGACAAAAGGTAGGCGAGGAACTGGTGAAGCGTGTAGTCGATATTGCACGGGAGCAAGGCAAAACGATTGTACCGGCATGTTCTTATGCGCTGGCGCAATTCAAACGCCATGACGAATATCATGATATTTGGCGCAAAGATACCTGATTGACTGCTCTTCCGCAAAAAGTTCAAACTGTTGTCACCAAAAGCTTGGTGCGTGTGCAATATTTAAAATATAATGTACATGAGGATGTACCATATCCTGAGTCTGAATTGTAAGGATGGGAGAATACCTATGGGCAAAGGCACACAATCAGGCAATCTCAAGCCGACAACGAATAAAAACTTTGCGGGACTAATCATTACCGTATCCATTATTGCCAATGTGATTATTCTGCTATTGTTTTTCGCACCAGGCATTGGTTATAAGGGGTCGCTTGATTTTGATATTACGATCCTGCCACGGATGAATGCGATCTTTAACAGCTTCACATTTATTTTCCTGGTGGCGGCACTGATTGCAATTATTAAAAAGAATATCAAGCTGCATCGTGGATTTATTTTGGCGGCGTTCTCGACTACACTGTTGTTCCTGGTTACGTATTTATCGTTTCACTATCTGTCTCCAGAAACAGCACGTTACGGTGGCGTGGGTATTATTCGTCCGATCTACTTCACGATTCTGATTACACACAGTTTCCTGGCTGCTATCGTAGTACCGCTAGCACTCTTCGCGCTCGTATGGGGCTGGACCATGCAGATTACCAAGCACAAAAAAATCGTCCGCTGGACGATGCCAATCTGGTTATATGTAAGCTTCACAGGCGTTATCGTATATCTGATGATGGCACCCTACTATTAAGCCGATCCATGCGTCAGATAGCACCGGTAATATACAAGTAAAGCAAAAACCCGCAGCGGATTAGCTGCGGGTTTTTCATATTGGAAGATGTTCGACTACATAGAGACAAGTGCAAAAGAGTGTAAAACAATCTATTTCATCTGCTACAGCTCAAAATGGAGAAGAGCAGCTATCAGGGGAAGGGTCAAGCCGGATCGACTACAGAATCGTCAAAGCCTGAGCATCCGATGAAGTGGCGGATTAGAATTATTTAATACCGTCTTTGTAGTTTTTAGTCCAGTTCTTGTCGCCAACGTGCATGAAGTCTTCTACTGTTCTTTCAAGTGTTTCGAGCAATTGTGCTTTGATCTCGGATACTGTATCACGATATACGCGTTCTTCGTTACCATTGATTTTGTCGCCGTAGATTGCCATTGTTGCGTTATATTGACGGTGTTTTTCTACCAGTTCATCAATGGATTGAAGAGCATGCTCAACGTAACGGCTAATCGCTTGTTGTTCTTGTGGAAGTTGTTCACGCAGTTGAATCAGTTTAGTTTGGTTTGTCATGATCATTCACCTCGGAGTTTTAATTGTAAATTTACATTAACACATTTTCACAGAATGTTCATTAAATTTAGCTTAAATATGTTAAATTTTTTATATGAACCTTGAGACTCTTGTGAAAATATGCTTGTAAACTCTATATATCATCAAGATCAAGGACCAAAGTCACTCAATCTCTGCTTACAGAAAAATGATGTGTCTGATTTGTGTCTCCTGCTCTATATATTATTTTTCGGTCGGTACGTTTTCAAAATGTATAGGAAATGAGACTTTTGTCGCGAAATTTCGACAAATAGGTAATTATTCCTACTTTGATGTATCAATATCTTTGTAGTACTAGTCGCTATATACAAAGTGAATTAGATGTTAACAGAAATTATTTACCACTCTCGTCCTCAAAGGAAACAGTTTGGAGTAGCTTGAATAGGAAGAGACATAAGTATGGAATAGGTGATTTACAAGATTGCTGTCTATTATGTACATCACATTTGATCCGTTTAAGAGCAGGGTTTTGCGGTGAAGAAGCGAAAAGAAACATATACCTGATATGTTCTATAGAAGTCCGATATTCAATACGCGGAGGTGAATGAATGGAAGTCCATTCCTTAAAGCAAGTCGAAAAGTTGGCGCTGGAAAAAAACAGGATCTACAAACAAAGTAAGCTACGTTACATATCTCGTTCGATGCTGGCAAGTATGTTTATCGGTTTTGGTGTTATCGTTGCCTTTAAGACGGGCAATTTCTTTTATGCGGTTGAATCACCAGCGGCATATCCGATGGCTGCCTTAACATTTGGCGCTGCAATTATTCTGATCTCCTTTGGTGGTGGCGATCTGTTTACGGGAGATACGTTTTACTATTCATATGCTGCGCTTATTCGTAAGCTAAGGTGGCTACAGGTCGTCAGGCTATGGGTGACCAGCTATATCGGTAATATTATGGGAGCCTGTGCGTTTGCACTGCTCATCTATTTGACCGGACTGTATGCGGATCATTCGGTCAATGGATTTTTACTTGGTGTGGTGGAGCATAAAATGCAGGCACCGACGATGCAGTTGTTTTTCAGGGCGATTCTATGTAACTGGTTGGTTTGTCTGGCGTTCTTTATTCCGATGGGACTAAAAAATGAAGTCGCCAAGCTGTTTTGTATGATGCTATTCGTTTTTTGCTTCTTTATTTCGGGGTATGAGCATAGTATCGCGAATATGTGTACCTTTGCGATTGCGCTTGTGGTGGATCATCCATCGACCATTAATTTTGCAGGCGTGATTCATAACTTGATTCCTGTGACAATCGGCAATCTGATTGGCGGGTCTGTGTTTATGGCGATGATGTACTATTATGTGAACAAGCCATTTATGAATGATCCAGAGCATGAGGAGTAGTAATGTAGTCAAAATGTAAAATAGAAACCCCGAGACTGTCGTTGATTCGGCAGATTCGGGGTTTTGTTTTCCTTTATGAGGTAGAATTATTTTTAATTGCATATTCAGGGAAGTTGAACAGGACTTTTTACATATTTTTCGACAAATTTCATCAAAAATTCAGTTTCAAATGCTTAATAAATTGGTTACAATTACATAGCAAACATTATTATTGTACACAAGGGAGACGGGCAGAATAGGATGAGTGTATATCAATTTTCCGCTAAGGCGATGAATGGCCGAGACATTTCGTTGGATGACTATCGTGGTAAGGTCATTCTGGTTGTGAACACAGCGAGTCAGTGCGGATTTACGTTCCAATATGAAGACTTGCAGCGCCTGTATGATCGCTATAAAGAAAAGGATTTTGTTATTTTAGGCTTCCCGTCTAATCAATTTGCCGATCAGGAACCGGATGGTAACGATCAGATCAATGCATTTTGTACATTAAACTATGGCGTCTCGTTCCCGATGTTCCAAAAGGTGGACGTGCGCGATAAGCATGCTCATCCGTTATTCACGTATCTGGCGAACAGCAAGCCGTTTGAAGGCTTTGATACGACACACTCGGTAGCGAAGATTCTCATCCCGCTGCTCAATGAGCGTCATCCTGAATACTTGCCAGGTGATTCGATCAAATGGAATTTTACTAAATTTTTGATTGATCGCAATGGTGAGGTTATTCGTCGCTTTGAATCGACAACAGATCCTTTTGATATGGAGCAGGATATCGAAGCATTATTGTAAGGTGTTATACCTGAATATAATTCTCAACTGCAAGCTTACTTTATATAGATCAAAATAACACAAAAAAACCGACTTCATTCGTTGAGGTCGGTTTGTTCTATATAATAGAGAATAAGATAGATTGCGTTAGTGAATCCCTATAGATTAGCGGATACGAGCAGCCGTGGCACATTGCTTCAAATACTCCAGCTTACGAATGATTTCTTTTTGCCATTTCCGATCACCGATATGCACAGCCAGATTGAGCAGGTCGAGATAATCGTCTATTTGAAGTGTTGTTTTTTGTGTCATTGCGTTCATCAAGATTCCGTCTCCTTTTGAGGCGCGGTCCAGCGCGGCAGTCATTTTATGTGCTTCTTCGTTGTATACGATGCTTCTGTCGAGCAAAGGATCGCTTGGTAGCGAGCCAGCGACTATTATCATTCATTTCTCATTACATCAGGAATGATAATCATTATCATATAATCTCATTGTAAGCATTGGGTTAAGGAATTGCAAACGATTTGTTTCAATTTTTAAAAAAATATCGGTATGTTCACGTATTCTTCAAACTTGATATCGACTGAAACGACACTCTATTTGTAAAATGTAGACCGAATGAGCCGTTTCCGGTAGTGTGATGATTAAACGGACTCCATCTGGCGTATATTTGGATGTAAAGGAGAAAGCGATGTCATATCAACATATTAAATGGATGATTTTGTTTGTACCGACACTGACGATCGGAATCTGGGAATATGTACGTCATCAGTTTCTGATGCCTTATTTATCAATGGATGCAGGTAACTGGTTATCTCCGCTTATCGTGTACATTGTGAGTATTACGCTCCTACGCGGTTTGTTCACAATGATGGAGAATACACGCGCGGCGCTGGATCATGAGCGTATTGACAAAGGCAAGCTGGAAGAACGCCAGCAATTGGCGAGCGAGCTGCATGATGGTGTGGCACAGTCGCTATTTTTGCTAGGGGTGAAGCTAGATCAGGCGAAGCGCAAATTCGATGATCCGGAAGTGATGCAGTTGCTTCATGACCTGAGTCGTACGGTTGGCGAGGCGAATCATGATGTACGTCAGGCGATTACCGATCTCAAGCAGCCACCTCGTCAGGAGGATGCACATCAAAGTACACTCGAAGTACGTATTCGCGAGATGTTGCCACTGGCAGGAGTGAAAGTAAATGTAGATTGGCAGCTCCCGGACAGCTGTTTTAATACGGCGCAGCAGGCAGAGCTACTCGCTTGTATGCGAGAAGCGCTACTTAATATTCATAAGCATGCTGGAGCACGGAGCGCGGCGATTCACGGCACGGGAGATGAACAGGAATGGTGCGTGATCGTTGAGGATGATGGTACAGGCTATATTGAAGATAGCGTACAACAGCCGGGACGGTTCGGTCTGCGCATTACGGCGGAGCGTGCAGCTCAGCGCGGGTGGCGCTTTGAATTTCGCAGGCAGCAAGGCTGGACACAGTTCATACTGACAGGGGGCAAAATTCATGGATAAGGTGCGCGTATTGATCGTAGACGACCACGCCCATGCTCGCGAGGCAACCAGTGTGATTTTATCAGAAGAACCGCTATTTGAAATTGTGGGTACCGCATCAAGTGGACAGGAAGCGCTTGAATTTACCGAGAAATGGATGCCAGATTTGATACTGATGGACATCTCGATGAAGGGGATGGATGGACTCGAAACGACGGGAATGATCAAATTACGCTTTCCGTACGTAAAAATTATTATGATGACCGTATCGGATGATGCGGCTCATCTGTTTGAAGCGATCAAGCAAGGGGCGCAGGGCTATTTGCTGAAAAGCTTGCCGCCCTCCACATGGCTTGATTATTTGCGTAGTGTTGCCTTTGATCGGGAGGAGATGAGTCAGGAGATTGCACAGCGCATTTTGCAGGAGTTTCCGTTTGGGAAGACGCGTAGCGACCCAGCGGCGGATACGTTAACCCGGCGCGAACGGGAAATTTTGCAATGGGTGTCTTCAGGGATGACGAATCGGGAGATTGCTGCGGGACTGAGCATCTCGGAGCAGACGGTCAAAAATCATTTGAAAAATATTTTACAAAAGCTACAGCTGGAAAATCGGGTTCAATTGACTCGATATGCACTGGAGCAAGGGCTTGCGACCGAAAATAAGCGCCATCGTCCATAATTCATTCAAATTTGAATGAGAAAGCTTACATTTATAGCCCTATCTAGTCATTTTCATGTGAAGTTGTTGTTTGTATGATGAGAAGGTGAAGTACACTGGACGAACGTATGAATAACAGCCGCAAGCGACTATTTAATCTAACATAAAGCAGGTGAGAGGCCATTATTCACAATATTGCTCGATCCATTTTGGCGGCTAGAAGCCAATCCTTCCGAACCCGTCGTCTGCAAAGAGGCTTTAAGCTAGCATTGACAGCGATGATGCTGTTGGTTGTGCTGGCGATTAGCTTCCCGCAGCAGGTGCTTGCTCATGCGTCCGTGACTGAATCGTTACCTGCGCAAAATGAAGTGCTAGAGCAGTCACCCAAGCAGATCATGATTCGATTTAATGAAGATATTCAGCGTGCGTATTATGGGATTAAGCTATATCGGTCATCCACGGAAGAAGTAGGTGGCATCAAGGCGTATATTGATCCACAGGACGGTACACGTCTGCTTGCGGATCTACCGTCGACATTGCCGGAGGATATTTATACCGTATCGTGGAAGGCGATATCTGGGGATGGTCATCCGGTAGAGGGAGCGATCATTTTCCAGGTTGGTAATGGCGCTGGTAAATCGCTCAAGGATGCGACTAGCGTGGCGCTAGAAGACAGCCGTCCACTGAATCCATTACTCGTCGCTATGCGCTGGATACAGTACGCAGCACAGGCCATGGTACTAGGCGCGCTCTGTCTGCCGCTATTCCTGCTACCGCGGTCGGCACGCAGTGAGATGAGCTGGCTAAGAGAGCGAAGATATACGCTACTGGCACTATCCGGCGCAGTACTGACCGTACTTGCACTGGCGGCACAATTGCCACTTCGGATTGCGTGGACAGCGGGTATTCCATTGTCCACTGTAGGTGGAGAGCTAGGCAATACGTTTAGCGGCACGGTATTTGGTCAAGTCTGGCTGCTTCAGATGGCAGCGGCAGTTATCGTGTTGCTGGCTGTGATTGTGAGGCAGCTTCCAGGAGTGAAGGTAGGATTACAGCGAGGACTTGGACTGACTGCGCTGATCGTACTGGCACTTGGTTTACTCGCCAAGGCATTTGACGGACATGCGTATGCAGCAACCCTGACCAGCGTGGCGATCGCGGCGGACTATTTACATCTGTTATCCGCCTTACTCTGGTCGGGTGCTTTACTGGTACTTGCGCTGTTCCTACCGCGTATCGTCCGCGATTATGCAGGAGAGGAACGACGTCAGCTCTATTGGGGCGTGGTGCGTCGATTCTCGTGGCTCGCAATTGGTTCGGTTGCAGCGCTACTCGTGACAGGCATCTATGGCAGTCTGATCTATCTGCCGACACTGAATTCCTTATTCACCACAGGCTATGGATTGACGCTGCTATCGAAAATGCTGCTGTTCCTCGTCATGGCGGGCTTCGGTGGGATGAACTATGTGAAGGCGCGCAATCAGAAGGATGAGATTGGCAAGGATATGATCTGGGAAGTATTGACCGGATTCGTCATTCTCGTACTGGCAGCCTTACTTGTCCATCTATCGCCTTATGCGGCTCCGCTAGGTAATGGCGGTGCGCCAAGGGAAGTACAGGCACAGGTACAGCAGGTGGATGGGTATGAGATCAGTCTGCGTGTACCACCTAGCCGAATGGGAATGAACACGTTCGAGGTCATGGTGATGGACAGTCAGGGCAAGCCGGTGGATGTAGAGCAGATCACGATGCAGCTTCATCATCTGGATATGGCGATGGCACCGACCGATATCACGATCACATCCAAAGATCGGACGGACAATATGATGTACGAAACGCAGGGCATGATTAGTATGAACGGTAATTGGCAGGTGGACATGACCGTGCTCACGTCCAAGCTTGATTCGATTCAAACCAAGTTTGTGCTCAAGGTTCCAGGTTCATAGGGTAAGGGAAGCAGGAGCATGGCAAGATTAGAGGTAACTATATGAGACGGAAAAGGGGCAATTTATTCATGAAAAAGAATTCGTTTTGGTCCAGAATCGTAACGGCTACATCCACGGTGACACTCGCAGGTATGCTTGTATTTACAGGGATTGCGAGTGCGCATGTGACGGTTAAACCGGCAGAGTCGATGACAGGTGCCTGGGAAACGTACACGATGAAGGTTCCTTCTGAGAAAGATATTCCTACCATTAAGGTTACACTCAAGGTTCCAGAAAACCTGTCTTTCAAGCAATATCAGCCGATTCCTGGCTGGAAAGTAACGACGGAGAAGAACGATGCGGGTGAAATATCGACAGTAACCTGGGAAGCGGAAAATGGTGGTATTGAAGCAGGTCAGTTCCAGCAGTTTGTCTTCGTGGGTCAGAATCCAGACAAAGATAGTGAACTGAAATGGGATGCGTTCCAGTATTATAGCGATGGTAGCATCGTACAGTGGACAGGCGACAAAGGCAGCGACAGCCCACATTCGATCACAGTTGTGAGCAAAGATGGCGGAGCTAGTGCGGCTACACCTGCCGATCAAGGTCATGATAGTGCAGGTACAGCAGGTGCTGGTGGTACGGAAGCGGCGACGGGTACAGAGACAAGTGGTAGCACAGACAGCTCTGCTACGACAGGAACAGAAACAACAGATCCAGCGACTACAGGTACAGAGTCTGCCACAGATACGATGACAGCAGGTACAGCTGCTACCCCATCCACTGAAGCTGCTCCTGCCGCGAATAGTGGAATGCAGATTGCTACACTGGTGATCGCGATTATCGCATTGATCGCTGCGATTGGCGCATGGGTAACCGCAGCACGTAAGCGCGGTACGAAATAAGTTTAAAGTACGTATATATGATGTGCTGGATGTTCCTGAGTATGTGATGGTAATGAGAGAATGTAGAGCAGAATCGCAGTGTACAGATTCAGCATGCACTAGAAACAGGTTGTCGTCTAAAGTGTGAAGTGTACACCAGCAAAGTGTAACAACAAGCGTAAGGATATTCTTTTATTGGATAGGCCTGATATGGATAGGGAGCTTTTCTCCTGATGTCCATGTCAGGCTTTTTTGTATTTATGCAAAATGACATAGATAATCTGCCATACATATAGGACGATTTGCATATTTATCAGAATATTTGAATATTTTTGTGAAAAAAGCTTACATATCTATTGCTTCAACAAGCTTCTGTTTCTATAATCAATTAAACGAAAATATCGTTAATAGTTCTTTTAATAGGGGGAAGGTCAGTGAGTGAAGCGAACGAGATGGCGGTAAAGACGCAGAGTGGCGGGACAGGATTGTTTGGATGGGTAGAGCGTGTAGGCAATAAGATTCCGAATCCATTTTTATTGTTCATTTATTTGATTGCTATTCTGATGGTGGCTACGGCTGTACTGACCTGGCTGGATGTGGCGGCTATTGATCCAACGAACGGTGAAGAGGTAAAGGTGAAAAATCTACTCAGCGCAGAGGGGATTCAGTGGATCTTGCCTAATATTATCGCTAACTTTAGTGGCTTCAAGCCGTTAGGCTCGATTCTAGCGCTCGTACTGGGTGCCGGTCTGGCGGAGAAGGTAGGCTTGTTACAGGCGCTTATGCTGAAAATGGCATCCCGTGTACGTGCGCGCTATGCGAGCTATATGGTACTGTTTATCGCCTTTTTCAGTCATGTATCGTCAGATGCGGCACTGGTTATTATGCCGCCACTCGGTGCGCTGATCTTCCTCGCTGTGGGTAGACACCCGGTAGCCGGACTGATGGCGGCGATTGCGGGCGTAGGCTCCGGCTTTACCGCGAATCTGCTGATCGTGACGACGGATGTGTTGTTATCTGGGATCAGCACAGAAGCAGCGGCATCTATCAATCCGGCTGTAGGTGTGAGTGTACTGGATAACTGGTTCTTCATGGCGGCATCGGTCATTGTGCTGACGATTGCAGGGGGAATCGTGACGGACAAGTTCGTAGAGCCACGTCTTCCAGCGTATCGTCCACATGAGGAAGAGGATCGCTTGGAGAAGCTGACTTCAGAGCAAAATCGTGGGCTGATCGTTAGTGGTATCTCTGTACTGGTCGCTCTAATGGTACTGGCGTTACTCGTCTTACCATCTGGTGGACTGCTGCGTGATCCAGAGCTAGGCACAATCGTACCTTCGCCATTCATGTCGGGGATTGTGCCGATCATTATCTTCTTGTTCTTCGTTGCCGCGATTGCCTATGGTCTGGCAACCCGTCAAATTCGCAACCAGAATGATCTGCCACGCTTACTGACTGATCCGATGAAAGGCATGGCTGGATTTATCGTGATGGTGTTCCCACTGGCGCAGTTCGTTGCTTTCTTCAACTGGAGTAATATGGGCAAGTTTATGGCGCTCGGCCTGACGGATCTGCTGGAAAAGACGAATATGACGGGCGTTCCTGCTTTTCTTGGACTGATGTTCTTGTCGGCGTTCCTATGTATGTTTATCGCCAGTGGATCGGCGATCTGGTCGATTCTGGCACCGGTGTTTGTACCGATGTTCATGCTACTGGGCTATCATCCGGCATTTGCTCAAATGATCTTCCGTGTTGCCGATTCTGCGGTAATTCCATTTGCGCCAATGTCACCATTTTTGCCGCTATTTCTCGGTTTCCTTCAGCGGTATAAGAAGGATGCGAAGCTGGGGACGTATTACTCGCTGGTGTTACCCTATCCGATTGTATTCTTTACGGTCTGGTCGATATTGTTAGTCGTGTGGTACTTGCTTGGTTTGCCAATCGGTCCAGGTGTGTATCCGAAGCTTCCGAGCTAACGGATAATCACAGCAAGCTGATAGAAGCCGAACAGTCTGGCAGGAGTGGTCATGCTATCGGCAGTATCATTTATATAGCGGTCGTATTACGAAGAGATTATAGGATACTTTGAGCAGTAGCAGTAGATCACTGCTACTTTTATTCTAACAATAGGAGATGAATAGATATGCTAGATATCATCAAGATGAGACGGGATTTGCATCAACATCCAGAGCTGGGATTTACCGAATTTCGAACAGCTAGCAAGGTCGTAGGGGTGCTACAGTCGCTAGGGTATGAAGTGCTCTACGGACAGGATGCGATTGATGGGCCATCACGCCGGGGTCTACCTTCGGAGGCGGTGCTGGAAGCGGCGTACGAACGCGCAATTGCTCATGGCGCGAACCCAGATATTGCAGGTGCGATGAAGGGTGGCTATACCGGCGTAGTTGGAATCTTACGCGGACAACAGCCGGGGCCGACGCTTGCTTTTCGATTTGATATGGATGCACTACCTATTATGGAAAGCAAGGATGCAGAACATCTACCTCAAGCGAGTGGATTCGTATCGCAGTTTGGCGGACATATGCATGCCTGTGCTCATGATGGTCATACGACGATTGGGCTTGGCGTTGCTGAGGCGCTGGCAAAGCAAACATTTAACGGCACGATCAAGCTAATCTTCCAGCCAGCAGAGGAAGGTGTACGCGGGGCTTATGCCATGGTAGAAAAGGGAATGCTGGACGATGTCGACTATCTGTTTTGTGCCCATCTGGGCTGCGATGTGCCGACAGGTCAGGTGCATGGGGGCACCAAAGGTTATCTGGCAACGACGAAGCTTGCTGTGCATTTTAACGGTGTTGCTTCCCATGCGGGTGCAGATCCGGAAAAAGGTCGCAATGCGCTACTTGGTGCAGCGACGGCACTTCTGAATATTCATGCATTGCCACGCTTCAGTAGTGGAGATACACGGATCAATGTTGGTGTTCTGGAAGGTGGAACAGCCGCTAATATTATTCCTGAGCATGCGCGTATGATTGTGGAGACACGCTCCGAATCAGAAGAAACGAATCAGGAGCTAGAGCAACGGGTACGCCGAATTATTGAGCATAGTGCTGCTATGCACGAGCTGTCCTATGAGATTGAAGTGACAGGCGCGGCGATTCCGATTACGTGTGATCCCGAAATGATTGACATCGCGATCGAGGCGGCACGCCATGTCGAAGGTGTGCATACGGTGCCGGAGGAAGAAGCCTATTCGACAGGGAGTGAGGATGCGAGCTATATGATACGTCGTGTACAGGAAAACGGCGGCAAAGCCACGTATATGATTATTGGTGCGAGCAATCCGGCTCCACATCATCATCCCCGTTTTGATATTGAGGAAGAGAGTCTGCCTATCGGTATCGGTGTGTTTGAGGTAATCGCGCGTCGTGTATTAGGTGGGGGAGTATCTTCGACTGAACCGGGATGGTCTGAGATCGCAACTTCTTATTCGGATCGCACAAGCTGAATCCCAAGCGACAGCAATCTTTGAACTCTTCGCTTCATTTGTATTGAATATATTCAAATGTATAGCGTGTATTCCATTCGCGCTATTCGTATCTTCATTCGATAGCACTCCTTACAGCGATAGATTGTCCTTCAAGATTCGTATAGCCGCCGCTTATTGTTAGGGAACTTTGCCTGTATGGGAGGGTTCCGGCTTCTTTTGTAACGGGAACTTGGTATAATAGATCTGAATATCCGATAGCCCATGCTATCTTTATATGGTAATGATCGTAGTTGGATCTATAGTTATTATTCCCAGTATCCCGGTGTCAGCCGTATGAGCTAGGGCATGACAGACAAAAGAATGAGCGAAGGAGAATAAGATGGCTTATCGTTTTGGTGTAATCGGACCTATGCCTTCGGTGCAGCATATTATGCAGATCACCGATGCGTTGCACGAAGATGTTATTTTTGTGCCACTTGTTTATAATCATCCGCATGAAATTCCGGAATTGATGGAGCAGCATCGCCACGGATTAAAGGGGTGGTTCTTTTCAGGACCGATTCCACTTGAGATTGCGCGTCCGCATCTAAAAGAGCAGGAGCTGGCTGTTTATTGTAAGCCAACGGGCTCAGCACTGTATAAAGGATTAATTCAAATGATGCTGGAGCGAGGCGTTACTGATGAACCGTATTCTGTTGATATGATTCGCTCGGAGGATCTGGATTTGAGTGAATCGTTTGCAGAGCTGGGGCTTGGTACGGAGCATACGACGATTCGTATTTTTGATGGCTGGGAAGATCCAGAGCAGATGGTACAGTTTCATCTAGAATTATGGAGAAGCGGTCAGAGTCAGGCTGCGCTCACATGTATGTACTTTGTATATAGTGAGCTGATGAAGCAGGGAATGCCTGCCTATCATCTGACGATCACACAGCAGGATATCCGGCAAGCGGCACAGCTTCTGATTCAGCAGGCGCGTAGCTCGTATTTTAAGGATACCCAGATTGGGATGCAGATGATCGAAGCCGATCTACTTGGTCAAAATCCGCATGGAGCTGGACGTTATTCAGTACAGCATGCGGAATTGAATATGCAGCAGCGTATTTTGAAGCTATGTGAGTATGTGGATGGCATGATGGTGCATAATGGCGTAGGTAGCTACCAGATTGTGAGCACACGCGGGGCGATGGAGCGTGAATTGGGGCGTATCGGGCAACTGATCGGACAGATGGAGCTAGAAATGGATGTGCAGATTTCCGTTGGCATTGGCTATGGAGACACAGCTTTTACCGCAAGCGATCATGCGATGCGTGCGTTACAGCATGCCCGGAATAATCGAAAGCGCCTGCTTGTGATCGTACAGGATAATGGCGATATTCGTGAAATGGATGGGGATGAGGGCGACTGGAGCTATGCTTCTCGTTCGCTGGATTCCGATTTGCTGGAACGCCTGAACACCGCGAATATTAGCGCAAGAACCTATCGCAAAATTGAGGCACTAACACGTCATATGAAATGGGATGGATTCACTACGGTTCAGCTCGCTCAGCATCTCTCGATGACCATTCGCAATGCCCAGCGCATTATGAGCAGTCTATGTCAGATTGGACTTGCTGAGATCGACGGCGAGGAACAGCAAGCGGTACGTGGACGACCGCGCAAAATCTATCGTCTGCGTATGAATGGGTAAGCAATGTGGAGCATGGTCAGCTTGGAGATGAAGGGATGAGTGGTAGTGAAGAAAGCGAGATGGAGTACGTTTGCTAAATTGTATTATGTCGTCATGGCTGTTCTAGTCGTAGGTCTGGTCACTGCCAAGCAGCAATGGCTGGAAAAAGGAGCCGCTGGAACGGCGGCAGGCTGGATCTTTTATGGCGTAGTTGTTGTCGGTGTACTTATCATTGTACCGGCACTGGTGATGTTGTGGCTGTGGTTACGTCGCTGGATGGAGCATTATGGTGTGGAAAGGCAGCTTCGCTTGATTTTACTCATTGTGACGGTGCCGATGATGCTGGTGATTGGTTATATGGTAGAACTCGTATTTATTATGCTCTTTATCGGGCTTGGAGGGAGTTGACCGAATATGGACACCGAGGCGATTCGTGCTTCGCTAGCATCCAGGCAGGAGCGCTTGATCGGTATTAGTGATCAGATCTGGGACTATGCGGAGACAAGGTTTCAGGAACAGCGCTCGGCTGAGCTGCTCTGTCTGGCATTGGAGGAAGAAGGATTCCATGTCGAGCGCGGAGTTGGAGGACTGGATACTGCCTTTATCGGGAGTTATGGCAGTGGTCATCCCGTGATTGCGATCTTAGGCGAATATGATGCGTTATCCGGTCTGAGTCAGGTCGCAGGAACCGGTGTGCAGCAACCAATCGTCGAAGGTGGCAACGGTCACGGTTGTGGTCATAATCTACTTGGTACGGCTTCGCTCGGCGCAGCGCTGGTATTGAAAGATCAGATGGAGAAGCACGGACTTCAAGGAACAATTCGCTATTATGGCTGCCCGGCAGAAGAGGGTGGCTCAGGTAAAACATTCATGGCGCGTGCAGGTCTGTTCGATGACGTGGACAGCGCGATCACCTGGCATCCGTTTGATTATCATAGCGTGATGTCCGTACATACACTGGCTAATTATCAGTACTATTATAGATTCAAAGGACGCAGTGCTCATGCCGCAGCGGCACCACATCTCGGCAGAAGTGCTCTGGATGCAGTAGAACTAATGAATATCGGCGTGAACTACCTGCGTGAGCATATTGTACAGGAAGCTCGTATTCATTATGCATTGACCGATTCAGGAGGACGTTCGCCTAATGTAGTACAGAGCTATGCGGAGACGCTGTATCTGATTCGTGCGCCGCATATTCGAGATGCGGCAGAAATCGCCGAGCGTGTACACGATATCGCACGTGGTGCGGCGCTGATGACAGGTACGGAGGTCGAGATCGTGTTTGACAAGGCGTGCTCAGAGATTGTACCAAGCCGTACATTGGAGCAGGTAATGGACGCACAGTTCCAACGTTTCCCTGTACCCGCACATACTGCCGCTGAACTGGAACTTGCTCAGGCGGTACGTTCTTCGCTAACCGAGGAGGAAAAGCGGGCATCGTTGCAATTGTCTGCATCACAGCGCGAGCTTGCTCTTGCCAGCGAAGTGTTGCCCTATCAGCACGGCAAGATGCTGTATGGAAGTACCGATGTCGCAGACGTGAGCTGGATTACGCCGACCGTTCAGTGTACAACCGCTTGCTTTGTAAACGGAACATCTGCGCATAGCTGGCAATGGGTATCTGTTGGCAAAACGAGTATTGCTCATAAGGGCATGCTGTATGCGGCACAGATTATGGCAGCTACAGCATGGGAGATGTTCACTCGTCCTGAAGTGCTTCGTGCAGCACGGGACGAGTTGGATGAACGTCTGTATGGTCAGCCTTATGTATGTCCGATCCCAGCTGAGGTCAAGCCGGGTTTGGTACGCTAAGCTAATTTTATGAGACAGAGCTGGCGCGAGGATTTGCCGATATAGCGTAAGCTAGGATGTTAAGTGAATGGTTGTTAGCGTGTAATGCGCAGAGATAGATGCTTGTTTTCATGTGAAAAGGGTTCTTTTACAGGTGGTGAATGCCTGTGAAAGAACCCTTTTGTTTGAGAATTGAGTGTTTAATTTAGTCGGTGTTATTCTATACGATCCACCTGTACAACCGGAATATTCATTTTCTCATCTGGCGATATCAGACTCGGATCGCTTGGAACTTCATTTAATGAACCAGCAGAAGTGCCATCAGTAGAGGTATCCATACTTCCATCGGGAGCAATCCCATTTGTAGTTGAGCTAGCGCCATCACTAGATGCGCTAACAGCTGCTCTCGATACCGCTTCATATTCTCCGCTAAATTGTCCATAGATGGTATGCATGCCCATCGCAAATGGAACATCTCCTCTTAACCGCACATAGCTCCCATTGGCATTTAAAATAGCCCCTTGATCATCTACAACGATAATCTCGCCACTGAATGTGATCGGTACGTTCAGGCGTGCTTCAATATCAGTCGCGTCGATGGCAGTATAAGCACTCTCATCTGGACGACTATCCGTTTGGGTATATACGCCATCGGTATCGGCTATATACGTATTAATTTGTCCCACATCGTTACTATCATCCGGTAGCACATGCACGATAATGCTACGATCGGGCATGACCTCGTAGCTGGCTCCTGGTAATGTAGCGATCGCTTTGAGACCAGCTGCCGTAACAGCATACAGAGAAAAGAGATGATTCTGATTCGCCTCTGCATCCGGGGTCATGCCTAAATCTGTACCTGCCGTATTCGCACTGGATTGCACAGTGACCACTGGCTGCTCCGCAGTGCTGAGCGTCTGATCCAGTGATAGCTGCATAATTTGCGCTGCGTTTTGCCCGATCTGCCCCGACCATACGCTAACCGCAGCATCCCTATCCATATGCCCGAAAAATAGATGATTACTATGATCCGTCGCAATCGCATAGACCGGAAAAGCTTGCCAATCCGTTCCGCCCACTGTGTGCTCATATGCAATCGACGAATTCGAGCTTTGCAAAATATAACCGGGCTGATCGGTTGCCCAGGCGAGCTTGGTCTGGGTGATGCCCGTGGTCGTATCTGTCAGTGGCGCGAGTGCCTCATATATACCCAGCGCTTGACTGAATTGCTTGGACGTTGTCAGCGAAAAGGCTTGCTCCTGTAAGGATGCAATCTGTCCGTCAATCGTTGTCAGCACAGGAGAAGTCGATAATCCCAGCGGTGTAGTCGCTGCCCGGAAGCTTAGCGCATGCTGGACAAAGTTCGCTGTTTGCTTGGCCTCGATATCTTTTGCCAGTATCGCTTGCGAGCTCGTGTTCACCAGCGTAGCGATCCAGTTCGCATCCCCATAAGTATGCTGCTGATATGCTTGCCATGTTGCCGTTGCATTACTTAGAAAAGCGTCAAAATTTCCCGCAGCTGCCAGCCGTGTGAGCTTGGTTGTATCGTATTGCTTAAACTGCTGGCGGAGTTCATTTTGTTGATGTTGTTGCTGTGCTGCCAGTGAGCCATCTCCAGAGGAGCTCGTGGTTAGCCAATAGGCGGCTGGGATGCGCAGTAGATTCCATTTGGCAGATTCATCATTATAATTCCGCTGATCCAGGTTACGCTGAAGTGCAGCGGTAAATGACGTGCGAAAATCGGAAAATCCTTTCAATAGACGCTGTTCCATTCCATATCGCTTGGTGATTTTGCCATATTCGCTCTGAAAACGATCCTGCTGTGCCTTTTGTTGTTCTTGTAGCTGTATCCAATCGGTATAGGCAGCGAGAAAGGCATCGAATTGCCCGGTATCTGCAGCTGCTTGCAGTCGGCTGGCACTGGCAGATACGGTGGCATTCCAGGCAGTAATCGGCATGAGTTCGCCGAGTCTGGTCTGGATGTGGTCTTCTTCGTAGGCGATATACGTATTGTCTCTGGCAGCACGGTACATCGCTTCGGCATCCATCCAGTTTTGGCTAGCATAGTAGCGATCTGCCGATTCGACCGCCTGGATTTTGTGATAAATTCCGATTCCTTTCATCACAAGCATAACAGCTAGTACTGCGCAGCAGAGGAGCAACAGATTACGCAGGGCAATCCAGCGTAAGCGCATGAGCGTTCTCATGACTGCAAGGCTCCGCGTCCATCAAGCTCGGGATCATTCGGGTAAAGCTCTTGCCGGATCGCTTCCAGATCATGTGCAAGCGCATCCTGTAACAGATTTGAATCGGACTGTACGATTCGATACAAACGAACAAAACGATCCCTCGGCAAGTGTCTAGCATAACGGCGAATAAAGCCCGGGTAGGTCGCAATATATTTCTTCATTCGTACCATCGCAGAAGTTACACTAATCAAAATATTCCAGCCCTGTTGTAGCTGCAAAATCTTCGGTTCATGTGCAATCACATAGCGAATCGAGCGTTCCTTAATCATATCGCGCTTGATCCGTGCCATTTCTCCAATATATTCAGCGACAAGGGGGTCGAAGCTGCCTGTAATCAGGGAATCGAGCTCCAGATCCATATCGCTGCGTAGCCTGAAATTTTGCAAAAGCGACAGCAGGGCGAGTCGTAACCGATCATTCTGTACGAGTGTAGCGGTACGGCGCAAAATATGGTAACCTCCAACCTCATTGCCGCTACGAACTTCCTCCACACCGATCCGCTGATCCTCGACCAGACCATCATAAATTTCCTGATGCTGATAGCGGAAAATACGGCTCAGCTCACGTAGCGTCTGCTGTTCTTTGGAGCGACGTTGTATGGCGATGAGTAGAATTAGCATAACAACACCAATCGCGCCAAACAGCGCCATCCAGCGCATTTCGCGCGCGGCAAGCACCGCTCCCGCAGTTAATACACCCGTAATGAGCAGTTCATTGAACATACGTAGTCTTGCCTGTGATGCAGCCTGACGAATAACCGGAACAAGCTTCGGTTTGCCGCAGCTTGGACAGTGGTCATCCAGTAACGTTGTAAATCGACCACATTTACGGCATACGCGTAGCCGATCGTAATTGTGACGGCTCGGTTCCAATACCGGAAGCTGTACCGCCTGCTTAGTTGTATTCATGTATCGCATCACTCTCTACTTTGGATTTAATAGGTAGATATAAGGTAGAAATGACGTGGTTCCTGCAGCGATCAAGCTTGCTTCTGATTCACCACGTCAAGCAGTAGTTGTTCTAGTTCTTGCTGTGTCGGAACGCGCTTGCGACGATATCCGTACAAAATTAATCGACTACCCGCAAAAAGAAACGCAGCGCCGATACATACGTATGCAACTATATCCATAGTCAATTCCTTTCCTCATTGTATGAACTATTCGGCTACTCTTGTAGCAGAATGATCTATTTCGCAGAAGGTGTATGCTTTATTGTATGTCAAAATCTATTCCAGAATAAAGGGAGCGGTGAGTATTATTCAACTTTTAGCCGATAGTCCAGTCGTTTTCCCCGTCTTAGGGTGGGGAAAGAATTCCGGTTTTTGAGCTATAATATGGCTTGCCCAGTGCTAGCGCTCTTCTAGCACGAGCTCCAATGAAAAAGGATTTTTTACGAAGAAAAAAATTGTACTGCTCCCAGTGTGAGCGATCTTTTCACACGAGCTTCAATGAGAAAGGATTTTTTACGAAGAAAAAATTGTACTGCTCCCAGTGTGAACGATTCTCTTCACACGGTGTTCAATTGAAAAAGGATTTTTGCATAGCAAAATATCCATTCAGATTCCAGTCACAGCAATCCTTAGCACAATATTCAGAGAAACAGCTTTTACCAAGCCTAATACCTTCAATATTTAAGACACACGAAGCCCAATTCACCCACCCAACACAACTCCAAAACACAGCACTATGCCGTTTTTTGGAATTAACGAAGATATGGATTATTATGGATGTAGTGGTGAAAATGGTATCAAATTTTTCACTTTATGATTTTTCAGTCATGTTAAGGTGAATTTAAGCGGCTGTTCATCCGTTGTTCATCCAGACTGACTATACTGATGAGATGATGGCCGAGTTTTGCCAGCCATGGATTCACATTTTACCTTGAGCGAAGGAGTAGAATGATGCGCGTGAGAACATTCAAATTCATGTATATACTGATGGCGATCTTGTTGACCGCCACTTTGCTGCCCGGCAATGGAAAAGTATTTGCCGCAGCCAACAGCACATCCGGTTCGTCCGGTGGAGCTGGCTCTAATATTGATGCGGTGTTACTACTCGATGTCAGTAATTCAATGAAATCTAGCGATCCGCAAAAGCTTGGGAACGAAGCGATGAAGCTGTTCATTGATATGCTGCCTGCGCAGGGCGACCGCGTAGGTGTCGTAGCCTACACCGATCAGATTGAACGGGAGAAGGCGCTGACGAGTCTGAACTCAGCAGATAGCAAAGCAAGTCTGAAACGGTTTATCGACGATCTGAATCGGGGACCATATACCGATATCTCGATCGGGATGGGCGAAGCGATAAGCATTTTGCAGGATGGTGCCCGTCAGGGTAGTGAACCGATGATCGTCTTGTTCGCCGATGGTAACAACGATCTGAATAGCAATGCTGGCAAAAGTAATAGTCAGGCAGATCAACAGCTCAAGGCAGCCGTGGACAACGCCAAAAAGCTCGGTTATCCGGTCTACACCGTAGGCCTCAATGCGGACGGAAAGTTGAATCAACAGGCACTTGCGAACATCGCCAGCGAAACAGGCGGTAAATCTTTTGTAACCAGTTCCGCAGATGAGTTGCCACAGATTTTAAGCGAAATCTTCGCTGCACACCAGCAGGTTAATGTTGTACCTGTCGATTCGATCACAGGTAATGGACAATTTCAGAATGTGAAAATTAACATTCCGAATGCCAGTGTAAAAGAAGCGAATATCTCGATCATGTCTTCTCAAAAAGTAGAAGTGAAGCTGATCGACCCGGACGGTAAAGCCGTAGCTGTGCCTTCCGATCAGGTGAGCGTGTCCACATCCAAGAGCTACTCGCTCGTCAAGCTGCTCAATCCGCAGCAAGGGGATTGGACACTTCAGGTCAAGGGCGTGAATAAGGACAAAATTGATATTAATCTTATTTTCAACTATAGCCTGGAGCTGGCGTTAGATCCGCTGGCAAGCAAAAGCTATAGCAAAGGCGACAAGATTGATATTTCGGCGTATATGACAAGTAACGGTCAAAAGCTGACCGATGCTTCACAAGTAGGCAGTCTCAAAGCCGTACTCAATGTAACCGATCTGAACAGCGGAGCCAAAAGTCAGGTTCCACTGACGACCCAGGGTACACAATTCACAGGCACATTCGAAGTGCCAGATAATCATAAGTACGAACTCGTCGTGCGTGCAGAAGAACAAAGCTTCTATCGCGAAACGGCACCTGTCACCGTCGATGCCACCGGAGCCGCAGCAGGTAACGGTAGTGGAACAACCACACCTGCCGCTACACCAGACGATGGCAAAATCGCCGGACTGAGCATCATGAGCTGGATCATCATTGCACTCATCGTCATCCTGCTCGGCGTCGGCATCTGGTTCCTGCTGCGCTTCCTGAAGCAGCGTAACCGCGGCTTCGTTGGACAGATGGTCATCGAGATTCGCGACGAGAACACAGGCGAGAAGTCGTATCCACAATACAAAAAACTCAACACCTTCCGTGGACGCTTCAACCTGCACCAACTATTACAGCTAGCACCAGAACTGAAAGAAACCGAACAAATCATCTTCACCCCAGGCAACAACGACCGCATCATCATCCGTAACGGAGCAGAAAGCGGCATCGAAAAATCCGGACGCGCAATCGACGCCTCCAAAGGCTACGAACTTAAAAGCGGCGACCGCATCACCATCGCCTTACGTCAGGTCGATAAAACGATCCTGATGGAGTATTTGAATTAAGCCCGTATAGGTTAAATAAGATGAGGATGGAGTGATACCACTCCAGCTCAGAAGCGAACACAAGCTGATCTATACAAGCCAGAGAAAATTTCTGGCAAAACCGATACTGGGCATCTTGAGGCAATCCGAAAACCATTGCGAAAGATGCCCAGCACTTAAATTCAACATCTATGATATTCATACTACTTGAGATGAATTGACTATTAATTAAGGCGTTCAGGCATACACGAACCGGCTTAGTAGATAGCGGGTTACGACTTAATCGGAGTTCGACAAGCTAGTATCGTAACGTTTCTTAATTGGAAGACGTAGAAAACGAACTTTATGTACTGCTCACCCTAATCAGTCACTATAGCCAAGCGAACAAGTGAAGCTCTCCAACATCTTCATTTAAAAGAGCTAACATGGACTAGATTACGACATGGCTGTCTTCAATCCATTTGGAGTGGCTAAGCAAACGATCACTCTTGCCTGCGATCCGCACAGAACGGAGGCAAGGAAATAAGGGGAAAGGGCGATTTTGGAGGGGCGGGAATCTTCATTCACTTCTACTCCAAAAGATTCCCGCGGCTCCACCCGAGCCCGTCCCCTTATTCCTTGGCGGAGTGGTGTACCAAGCACATTCCAAAGTATTGCATGCGCACACGATTAGCACCAGATCATAAGAATCATGAACGACACTATACTATGAAGGTTACAAGGGGGATCATCCATGAAACCAATTGTTAGAGAACACATTCAACAGCTCGACGTATCGCTAGGTGGCGGTATCGTCAGTGAGAAAATCCGGGTCGATACGATCGACAATCCGATTTTGATTATCGGTCTGGGCGGTACAGGGATTGATGCCCTGCTACGTCTGAAGTACCAGATCAATCGCCGCTTCCGTCTGCCGGAAGATCCAGTAACGAAGAAGAAGCAAGAGAAGCCAGAGAACGTCGAATTTCTTGCTTTTGAAACAAACGAACAAGATCGCAACAAAAAATACAAAGGCATCGGCCTGGATCCACATAACGAATTTGTCCTACTATCCAATCCAGAGATCGGCGGATTGCTGCAAAATCGTAGCCTGCTAGAGCCGTATATTACCGAATGGCTTTCACCAGAAATGAGCATTACGGACGGTATGAACGGTGCGGCTGGTGTGCGTCAAGCCGGACGTCTGCTGCTATTCACCAAGATCAATCAAGTCGTGCAAAGCATCGACAAAAAGATCAAGACATTGTCTGTTGGCACCAACAAAAAGCTGATGGTGTTCCTGCTAACCGGTCTGTCCGGTGGTACAGGTAGCGGTTCATTCCTCGATATTTCGTACATTGTACGTGGTATTGTAGAGCGCGACTTTGGCTCAGCGGGTATTGACCGTCTGAACATGCTCGGTTATCTGTTCACGCCTGACGTGAACCTATCCAACAAAAGCTTGAGCGAGCATACGCGCGAATATATTCGGAAAAACGGCTATGCTGCACTCAAGGAGCTGGACTACTGGATGAACGTGGACGCTCGCGGCGAACGCTTCAAGCAGCAGTACGGCAATATTTTGAATGTGAACTCGCCACTACCGCCATTTAACCTGTGTCATCTGATTTCAGCGACCAATACCGAGGGTAAGCTGCTCGAAAATGCATATGATTACTGCATGAATGTGACCGCTGAGAACATCACGAATTTTATGGCAAGTGAGGAAAAAGCATCAGGTGAAGAATTCGCGATTCATGACTATATCAGCAATATCCGTACGAATATTGCACAAATGAACCGTGCGTATCCGGCAAACTATGAATACAACATCATCGGTGCATCATCTGCAGTACTACCGATTGAAGAAATGACCACGTATCTGGCCTATCGTCTATTCCAGAAGATGGACAAAATGTTCGACAAAGCACCGGATCAGGAAGCGGTCGAGAACTTTGCTCGTAAGATTGGTGTCGATCTGGATACGATGACCAAAACATTCGAATCCCGTGTACCTGAGCCACTGCCGGGCTTTGAGAACAGTGAGCGTCTAAGCTACAACAATGTGGTGAAAATGCAGGCGGTAAGTCTGGATACTGAGCTGGAGCAGACGTTCCTCACGCGTGCTCGCGAAGAATATATCAAAGCGAAGCAGCAGCTGCCAGGCGAGATTGTCGGTCAATTTTCCGATCAGATTCGCCGGATGTTCCTGCATCCAGAGCAAGGGCCGTTCTACGTATCCCGGTTGCTGTATAACGAGCATGGCTTTAGCTTACTGAAAATGCTGCTGTCTTATATTGAGACCTTGCGCGAGAACCAGACACGTATTCCGCGTGATATCGAATCGGCTTCAGAATATGCAAATGATCGACTGGGCGATGCGAAAAGTGCCTTTGTCTCCAAGGATAAAAAGAAAAATGTATACGTGGAAGCGAAAATCGACGAATACTGGCTGCGCGCAGATGTGGAGCGCACACAGCAAATGATTGAGTTCTACGAAGATCTGTATCAACTGCTGAACCGTGAAAATAACCGCATTTATGGTGTGTTCACCGAAGTGCTGAACGCGCTCAGCTCGATTTTTGAGAAAAATGGCGAGCTGCTTACAAGCGGTAATGAGCAGGAAGATCATCGCGGTAACAAAACGTATTATTGGAATCTAGTGAGCGTACCTGACATTTCCAAAGCGGTCAGCGACATTATGGATAGCAAGGATGGCGACGATCTGATTCGCGACTTTGCGACACAGCTGCTGGATCATTCCGATCAATGGGTGAAGGAAAATGAAGTGGATATCGTGCGCTCCATCTCCGATTTCCTGAGCGATAAGTTCGGTGATCTGATCACACGTTCGATGGAAGACTTCCTGGTGATGAAATATGGGGAGGACGAAGCGATTGAGAAGTTCGTAGAGCGCCAGATCGCTAGTCGTCTGGATGACGATGCGGTACCTGTATTCCATCTGAGTAATAGCGCAGGTAATCTGCACTTCCCATCATGGGGCTTTGTGTCGGTGCCCGTACAAGCGCCAAGCATTCTGCGTGGTATTCGTAATTACCAGAATAACGCGATCGGTAAATCTCACTTTACGATCAAGGAAAGTCAGGTTAAAAATCGTATCTTCTGGCTGAACACACGCAACGGTGTGCCACTGTTTGTGTATACACCGCTTAAAGTATACGAAGAAAACTACGAGCGTACGATCATGGATCGTGAAGGCGTAGGTCGTCACCTCGTCATGAGCGAGAAGGAAAACTGGACGTATCTGCCGTCTCCAATTCCAGAGCGTTCATGGGGCGATACGTATGTGAATACGCGTGTACAAGCGTACAATGCGCGTGTTCGTAACGACTTTACTCGCGCACGTCAGCTGGGCATCATCGTGGAAAAGGATGTCGATCAGAATACGAGCAGCCGTTTTGCGGTGCGTTTTAGTCAGCCGATTGATCTAGAAGCGGTACTGAACGCATACGATCTGCGTCTGGATGCCGCTCGTCCGAACCTGGGCGAGGTGAAGCGTGCACTTGTTGAACTGCGTCGCCTGATGAGCGAAGGATTGCCGCTGGAAGCATCACGCGATATTTTCAACAGTTATAATGAAGAGCTTGCTTCGGACAACCTGATTCGTTCGCCACGAATGATTGAGCGTTTACGCGAGGAATTAGCGAAGTATGATGCGATTCAAGCGAAGATCAGCGAGCTGGAAGGTCTGCTCGGTCGTCACGAAGGCGAAGAGAAGCTGATCGACCAATTCGTACAAGCGCTGTACACCGATACCATCACGAAAAAAGGTGCACTGTACGTATATGATCGCGATGAGGAAGAGGAAGCATGGGAGCCGTTCGCCAATCTGATGAAAACGAAAAACATCGTGGAGTTCGAGGTGTTTGAACATTTCCGTCAATTGGATGAGAAGAGTCGTGCGGTACTGCTACGCAAAGCAGATCGTCGTGATAATGAAATGACCTCTTCTGAAGATGTCGCTCCACTGCTGAACAAGCTGGATGAACTATATGAAACGTATCTGGAAGCACGCGATCGTCTGGAATATGAACGTGTTGAGCTGGTCAACGGTGATGAAGCATACCAGTTCTACAAGCAAATGGTTTCCAAATTAAACGATCTGCGCCGGAAGCTGAAATAAGATGAATAAACGGCTGATCTCATTCGCAGACGCATACGCGGCTGCCGAGGAAAAAACAGCCGGACAGGGAGACGGGCGGAGCAGTATTCACTACCCCGCCGTTTTCCTGTTTATTGGGGACAGATTGCAGGACGCTACGGATCATATTCGTAGCGTTAATGCACGCAAATGGGATAATGGAGCTGGCGTGATGTATGTCGAAGTGCAGCCGGAACGGTCTGCCTTCGCCTCTATTCACCGGGAGGAGCATCCTCAGCTATTGATCTCCCGTTTGTCTGTACCCGATCCAGCACACTCTACCGCGCAAACACGCCGTCCCGATTGGGCACGGCACTTTCGCGAGGAAGGGAGTCATCTGCTGGAGCTGAATCGTGTATTTCGTCAGGCGGCACGTCGATTAGCTGATTTTGGGCGGATGTATTCGTCCTTTGATCGGCTACATCTATCGGTAGTGACGCGGGTGGAAGACCCGATGAATGTGCTTGTACCAGAGATTTCGCTACTGGCACGTTCGATTCTAGGACAATCGTTCAAGTCAGTACAGATGGATCTGTATGTGCTGGTACATGAAGGCGAGCAGGAGGAAAACTTCGGTTATGCGAGCTCGACTGGCATTGCCTTTTTGCATGAAGTAGAGTTGATGCAGCGTGACGATTATGGTTTGAGCGCACCGCTTCAGCGTACCGAGGATGGACTTGCCGTGATGGTGCATCATGCAGCAGCGCCGTTATTTGAACTGGTGTATATGCTATCGGATCGTAATGAACGCGGCGTATCAGTTAATGGTGGGGTCGTCAGCAACTACGATATTATTTGCCGAATTAGCCTGCTGAAAAATCGACAACGTTCCGAAACTGGGCATGATGCCAGTCAGTATGGCTCTGATTATAACAATATGTCGTTTCGCAACAATATTCGTCTAGCCGATGGTGCGCAGGGCTTGGTATCTGCTGGTTTTGCACGGGTGCGCCGCCCTGATGAGGCGATTGCGCTGACTGTACTGGAGAACTTTTTCCTTGGTATTGTGGAGCGAATGAAGAGTGACCTGTCACTTGGCGCTAGCGAGCGTGAGCAATTGCTCGGTATGGACGAAGCGTCGATGGATCGCCGGGTAGATGCGCTTGTTCCTGATGAATCCAGACTAGAGGATATGAACGGATTGATGACTCGCTCGGTGGGCTTCTCCGCACTACGTTCGATGAATTTACGTGAAGCAGAGCAAGCACTATTCGAGCAAGGTGGCGATGACTTTTTCTATCAGAACTATGAGCAGGAGACGCAGCGTCGATTGGATGGCTGGAATGTGGAGCATGAGTTCCGCACCGGTATGGATGAGCGGCTCAAAGGGCGTAGCGATGTACACTTTTACCAGCTAGCTGCCTGGACGGAGGCACATCATCCCGCAAGTCTATTGCCGCTGCTACATGGTCGTATTCGTGATTTGAATATCGCGATTGAGCAGGCGCGTCAGGATCTGGATGGGTGGTATGGCAGCCGGGCAGAGGACTTGTCTTTTCAGAAACTGCCTTTTATGGATAAGCATAATGTACGCGCGCTGACCCGTGCGCTGATTGCGACGATCTATCCGCATAAGCTGTACATTTTACGATTACAGACACGGCTCAAGCTGTATCGCCGCTGGGAAGATCAATTGATGGCACTGCATCGTGGTTGTATGGAGCTGGTACAGCAGATGGATGGACTCGGCACCGAGCTGCGGGAAGCTTCGGCTGCTAGTCTGCGTATGGCGGATGACTATATCGGGCAAAATGTGTCCGATTACTATAGTCGTCTGACAGCGGAAACGATGCTCGAAATCGAGGATAAGCGCGGAGAAGGTACCTTTTTTGAAGAGCGTAGTATGGGAGATGTGACGGCTCTGCTAAAACAGGGTACTTCGGCATTATTGGAGCGGCTCATCGAAGTATGTCGCCGTGAGCTGTTGCCCGCTCCCGCCTTATCACAGACATTTGAGCAGGAGCTACTGAGCCGTGCGAATGTGACGATCGACTATCATAACAAGCAGGCTTTATCGCAGGAAGATCTGTTTAAGGAGCTCTATCGTACACTAGAAGATCGAGCAACGATTCATATTCGGCTGCTTGATTATACACATAAGCATCGGTACGAGGAAAAGTATATGTTTGGCAATGCGAACGGTGAATTTGTGCGTTATGCTGCCGGGGTGGATCATACGACGCGTATTTACAAGACTGGCTTTGTACATGAGGATCGGACGAGTGGTGTGGAAAAGCTGAACTTGATGGGCGGCTTCGGCATTACTGATCTGATGTATTATCGCAATGGTCGAACGTATTATGATACGTATGTGGCGAACGGTTATCGTTTTCATGCCGAGGATGAGCAAGGAAGTTAAGGAAATTGGATTCAGAAAGGGGTGTAGCCGCAGATGCAGCGAAAGATCAATTGGTTGCTCGTATTTTTTAGCTTGATCGGTGGGGCGCTCGGGTTTATTTTTAGCGAATGGTTCTTACGCGCTTACGTGGATGAGATGCCGCGTATTCTCTTGATGGGCATTTATTTTGGCATCATCAGTCTGATGGCGGGCATCTTCTACTTGCTGGCAGAGATGATCTCGCCAAAGCTGAACGGTGCGTCATGGCGTCAGCGGTATGCGGATATTTCGTGGAAGCTGCTTGTACCCGCTACGCTCGTCGTAATGCTGATCGGCGGAATTGCTGCCGAAGCACTGTACCAGCTTGATTTTAACGGTGCACGTACGGTGAAGGACGTAGTCGTTGTTGTCGATAACTCGGGTAGTATGACACAGACTGATCCACAGAATTTACGTTATCAGGCTGTGAAAAATATGGTGAGCTCGATGAAGGACGATATGCGTGTCGGGATTATTGAGTTCAGTGGTGATGCACGTGTTGCTTTACCGCTTACGGAACTGAATGCGACATCAAGGCAGCAAATTAATACGGTTGTTGATGGTCTGAATATCAGTACAGGTGGGACGAACTTTACCGCAGCGCTTAGTACAGCGATGGATCAGATTACACAGCAGGAAGAGGCAAAGCGCGGCGTAACCGTAATTATGCTATCTGATGGTTATAGCGATCTGGATATGTCATCACTGGAACCTTACAAGCAGCGTGGTATTGTCATTAATACCGTCGGCTTGAGCCTTGCTGCGGACGGAGGTCGAAATCTACTGACAGAGATCGCTTCGCAAACAGGTGGTCAATACTATGGCGTTGCTCAGGCAGCTGATCTGACGCAGACGTTCCAGCAAATCTACAGTAAGCTAGATCAGCGTACGCTCGTCACCGAGCGTAGTGAGCCATTTAACAGCAATCTGTATTATCAGATTCTGCATGTGGTACTGATCATGCTGTTAGGTGCATTGCTTGGTGTCGGACTTGGACTCATGTTCGATAATCGCTTCTTAGCACGTAGCTTCGGTATTGGCGGCGGTGTGGGCGGCTTGCTTGCAGGTCTGCTACTCGAATGGGGGATCGGTCGAACCGACTGGTCGTGGACAGACAGTGTGATTCGCTTCTTCGCGATCATGCTGCTAGTGCTCATTATTTCGCTGTTCACATTGATTGTACCGATCGGCGAAAATAATAAACGGATGATTCGTCGTAATGACGCACCACCTCCACCAACCACTACGCCGGGTTCACCTCGTCGTAGACGTCCAGGTGATGGTGGACGTACGTTTCAGCGCTAACAAAGCTTGATTCGTGGAACAGAGTTTGACCGATAATCATGCAAAGTAATTAAAATGAGTGGTTACTCTTCATATGCAGTCTACGTTACATGAATATCTATAGCTATGAATCGTATCAGGTATTCGTACTCGGAAGCTCTGCTAGATATCCGAATCAAGGTGTAAATATGGCATAACAAGGAACACAGGGCAGGGAGCATTCCTGCCCTGCTATTATATCTACAGCTATTTCAAAGTCAGTTGTAGTCAGGATCACATGAATACCTACCAGGCAAATGTAATCGTTCTTGCTAGGTATGGAGCGCATTCTAGTTTACAATGAGGTAGACAACAGGAGACACATGTTAGTCAAGCAGATGATACTGCAGCAGAATGTGATGATTTACACATTATGTCTCAGATACATGCAGCATGAAACGAACATAAGAAATGCGATGCAGATAGGTATAGCCCTTCGTATACTACACATCAGAATATACACATAAGAAATGAAAGGAGAGGGTGCGATGCGTTATGTGGACGCCAAGCCCGGAGAGGATCGGGTCATTCGTGGATTGACTGCTCAGGCAGAGGAAGGCTGGTGCATCCTGCGCTGGTTATGGCCTCGCGATGCGGAGGCGGTATATATCGAAAAGCTGGACGGCCAAGTGGATACAAGCCAGGCGACAAGCTCCATCCGTTATACCAGTGAGCATACAGCAGAGGTAGCGCATCCTTCCCATTCATCTTCTGCAAGTGGAACGCTCAAGCTATACACGCGTGAAGAATACAAAGCAGCTAATGGCTATCGCGAGCGCATGGATCAATTTGGCAAGGTCGCGTATCAGGTGCATCTGGCCACTGAACAGGATGGCGAGATGATGCTGGTACGTCAGCCTGACGGTGGTAATCGGGTCGAGTTGAGCGCAGGCAAGGCAAGGATTCGTTATACGATTCGTCAGCAGGCGAGCTGGTTCAGCAAGCGCAAGACGGTACGGATCGAGGTGCATGCCGAGGTTCCAGTCGAACGCGATGTGCTCTGTTATGTGAAAAAGGATGGCGGCTATCCCGCTAATCGCGAGGATGGTATCGTATATCCATTTGCCGAGCCTTTTCCAGCAGGGCGTACCGAGTTACCCGCGATTGAGATTGGTAAAAACGAATATGTACGCCTGTTTTTTACCGATGGACGTACATATGGACAACTGTACGAATTAATTTTGGAGTAGGGGGAAGTTGGGGGATATGAACATTTTTGACTGGTTTAAACGTAAGCCGGAATCGGAACCCAGACCGCTATATTACGATATTGTATGCCCGTATTGTTTTAACAAGTTTGAGCCGGAGGAAGTCGAGTTCCGCGCGAGTCATCATCGTGAGGATGATGAGGAATATGCGCTGCGTGAGGATACACGTCTAAACCGCTATCGCGCTCGTTTTGGACTGGATACGGTGCATGATATGGAAGCTGTGCTGCGTCCGCAGGATGTACCAGAAGAGCATCGTATTTATTCGGATCATGTACTGGTCGGTCTGAACGATCGTTACGGTGAGGTCACGCGTCGTCGTCTCTGCCCGCATTGTCATAATGAGCTTCCGGTCACAGCAGGTAAGGTGCCGAGCAATATTATTTCGATTGTGGGCGCTTCGCAGGTCGGTAAGTCTGTCTATATGACAGCGCTCATTCATACGCTGCAAAATTCAACCGCCGATCGTTTTGACGCTGCTTGTATGCCGCTTACCACAGAGATTAGTCGTAAGTTCCGCATGAACTACGAAGAACCTCTATTTGAACGTGGTGATCTACTCGCTTCTACGCAAAAGGAACGGATGCAGGAGCCGTTTATTTTCCAATTTGTCTTCCGGGATGAAACGAAGCCGCCACTTACGCTCGTCTTTTTTGATGTAGCGGGTGAAGGAATGGTCGATCAGGATTATCTCGGGTTACATGGTCAGCATATTAAGAATTCCGCGGGGATTCTGTTTATGGTTGATCCACTACAGATTCGCTCAATCCGTGATCGAATTCGTCTCAAGCTAGGCGATACCAAAGGGGAATGGGTTTCACGTTATGATGAGCCTCGTGATGTGGTGCTGACGCTGTTCAGTGACTTTATTGCCCATCAGGAGGACAGCAAGACGGATATCCCGACCGCAGTCGTGCTGACGAAGAGCGATATGCTGGAATCACTGCGCGGCGATGATGGCGAATACATCAAATCGAACAGTAACATCTTCCACAATGTGGTGCACCGTGAGCACTTTGATCTGGATGAGTTTGAGAATATTGATGGGGAGATTCGCCGCTTTATCGAGCGTGTGGATCGTCCATTTAAAGGCACGATGGATGTGTATTTCAAGGACACGGCGTATTTTGCCGTATCGGCGCTGGGCAGTAATCCAGTCGAACAGAAGCTGCAAAATGTAGTTAGCCCGATTCGGGTCGATGAGCCGTTCATCTGGCTGCTGTACAAATTGGATTATATAGAGGGGAGACGGCAGACTTGAATCTAGTTTCGGACGCTCGTATTCAGCAGCAGTTGTATACACGTGAGAAGAGCGGCATTTTCCGCACGACGGAAGGCTACGATACAGTCGCTCGTTCTTCCGGTCTTGATCCTTCGTTTATTAAAAAGAATATTCATCCGCTCTGCGCCTATGATGCTCCTGCTGAGCTTCAGGTACAAGGTGAAAAGGATGCCTCACTCTACCCCGCATCGCTACAGCTCGTGCGGCTTGAAAACCGCGATATGGTGCTGGGACAAAGTGTGTATGTGCCGACCGATTTTACGGGACTGCGCAGTGCCTTTTTCACCCATAACTATGTGATTCCCGCGCTACGTGCCGAGGAATGGGTTCATCATTACGATCGCTGGCTCCATGCGGATTTTCGAGAGCAGTATGATACCGAAGAAGGTGCGGAACTGACGGAATTGGAAGAAATTCCGGTTCGTGATACGGTTCCCGCACTTGATCCTCATGCGGTACTGGCGGAGCTCGGATTGGATGAAGCGTTATTCCGTCAATTGCTTGGCGCAGTCATGTCGGCAATTCATCGTCAGCGCAAAGTATACATCTCGCTCAATGTGCCGGTGCGTGAGCTACCGATACAGGCGAACCGTTTGCTGCAAGTGCTAATGCTAGCGCTACCGTATGCTTTCCGTCGACGGCTTGGATTTACGACCTATGCGAAGGAGCCAGAAAGCCGTAAAGGGATGCAGGTCCTGTTCGTTGAAAGTGGCTCGATTCGCACAGGTGATCGCAATCTGGAGCGGGAGTATATTTTCGATCTGAGCAATGGACGTATTCAGGCGGCACAGGCAGGTAAGGCAGGACAGCTCTATATTGATTATGCGTGGCAACACCTGTCTCGTCCCAATAAGCTGCAACAGCTACAGGAATTTGCCGATCAGGGGCAGTCTGGCGTTGAATCAGCTTCTGACTCTCCACCTGATCCGACGCAATATGATGAATGGACGATGCTGTATCGTACAGAGCAGGGCGATGAGGAATTATACGAGAATCAGCGCGGACAGATTCTGCACACGCTACTTCGCCATCTTCGTCCAGAAGGGGCGCTGGAAGCGGCGATGCGGCTGAATGATCTGTTCCTGTCACGCTTTGATCGGGAATTCGATCGTGTACGTGCGGGTGAAGTACCGGAGACGGTCGTTGCCGATGTGTTCGCTGAATATTACGGCATTGATCCGCAGCATACGGGACGCAAGATTGTAGAGTATTTTGTATGGGCGATTCGCAATGCAGTCACAGGAAAGCATACGACAGAGGCACAGGCGCTCTATGCCCTTTTAGAAAAGAATCCACCGCTGTATGAAGGGTTCCTGAAGCTGGTCGGTGGTCAGCCAGCACTGGGTACGCTACTACTCACGCCGCTGATCGAGCGCAAGTTCCGTCAGGCGGGTTCGGTAGAGGAAGTCATTCGTCTGACCGCAGAATGGGGCAGTCGTTATCCTCAGCTACTGGATATGGAGGATTATCGTAATCAGGCAGGCCAATCATTTACCGAGGCGCTGCGTAGTAGTCGTGATCTGCTGATCGCCGCTAGTGATGTGTTCCGTCTGCTGGATCGGATCGAAGCCGGAAAACAGCCGGAGATCGACGAAGGGGTATGGATGGAATCCGGTATGGCGCAGCATATGCGAATCGCTACCGAGCGTATTCTACTTAGTGAGCTAGAATGGTCAACGCTGACACGGGCACGATTACAGCAGGCAGAGTTCCTTGGCTATCCATTACCCAGCGATGAAGACCCGACGAGAAGTGAGCGCGAGCGTCGTCTGAACGGCAAGAAACGGGCGCTACAGCTGCTCTATTGCTGGTTCGATGAGGGTGCGACCACGGTGGATGTGGACTGGGTAGAGGAAATGGACAAGCTCCCCCCTGCGGAGAAGGATGAAGTCCAGAAGCTCGGACGCTCGTGGCTAAGTGAGGACATTCGTAGAGGGCACTTTGAACGTGTACCTGTAGCTTTTGCCTATAGCGCTGATGTGAACGATCTGGACTACTCGTCGCTGGTGGAGGAAGTAAGAAGACAGGCACCATCGGAACAGACGATATACGATTTCTTCGCCTGGTCGGATGGGCATCCTGCCTTTATGCTATCGGATCGTGATCGGGAAGCATCATCGACCGGGAGACGTGAGCGTTTATCGGATCGTGAAGCTGGAAATAAGGGCGACGTTGCTCGTACAGAAACAGCAACAGCCTCTCGTGGGACGGCGCGTAAGCCACGCTTTGTACCTGCGTATGAGACGGCGATTCTGTCCTATTTCCGCAAGTATGATCGAGAAGCGTTCCGGCGCGGAGCACTCAAGCAGGGTGCACCTGCAAACAAGCCTGCTCTGGCAGCCGTATACGATCGTGCACGTGACGAATTGGCTACGCCGCTGCAAAAATGGCTACGCCGTAATCGTCGTCGCCTGCCTGTTCTATTCCTTGTCGGTCTGCTCGGATTAGGAGCGATCGGAGGACTATCCGTCTATCTGGTTAATGTATTCGGGGGCAATCAGAACACAGTGGTTACGGCTCCGCCAATATCTGAACCAGAGCAGACACCTGCGGTTAACCCGGACGATCTACCGGATGTGCTTGTTACAGTGAGTGGTACTAGTGACAGTTCAGGTAGTGACGAACCATCATCAACGGGAACGAATGCTGGCAGTGCAGAAAGTGACTCGGCTTCCACAACATCTGTCTCTGCAGATTCCACACCGTCGATAACGTTAGTATCTTCCTCTACTACAGGTGAAGCCGCTAAGTCGACAAATGATCGTTCTGACCAGAATAATGCCAGTAAAGGAACAGTTGACAGTACCGATTCTTCTGGCACCGAAAATACGCAAAATAGCAGTGAAGAAGTAACGTCCCCGCGAATCGTGTTTCATTTTAAAATGATGGAGCCCTGTGTTGCCTTCGAACCGAAAAAGGCTACACTCGTGCTGGATGATGGAACCCAGATAAACTATGATAAGTTGGATCGACAAATGTCATGTGAAACTAATGTAGACGATTCAGAGGGTTCGACAGGCTCAGGTGATCAGAGTGATTCAACAACCAAGTCCACTGAAACGGAAAACAATGCTACGAGCACGCCATCCGATTCATCCAGCGCTACAACGAGTGAAACAACCGACAAGTCGGCAACGTCATCATCAGATTCTTCTGATGGTGGAGCTTCATCCGGTGAGAAGTCTAGCACAACTAACAGTACAGAGGAACAAATTATACCTGCATCGCTACAATTAACGATAGCGGAGCTTAAGCAGGTTTATCCCTATGAGGTGAGCCTGGCATTGCCAGCCAAAATGGATCTTGATCGTTTGCAAAGCATCCGAATCGGTGAAAAAGAATACACGATTACGACAATTTCTTGATTCATACGTATACGAACAGGTAAGCTAGTAAGAAGAGCCCGCTATTCTGCAAGGAACAGCGGGCTTTTTGTATCAAGCAGAACCTCTGATATAAAAGAAAAACTGTAAGTTTAAAGTGAGGAGTGTGTCTCACATGCATATACAAGCGCGTCGTCCTATAATCGCGTTATTGATTGGCTGGGAGATTGAGCCGGACATGTTAATAGCTTGCGCCTTATCAGCCGCAAGTCTGCATGCAGATTTTTATTACTTTTATCCAAGTGGTGTAGATGAGACAAGACGCATGATTCGCGGATTCCGATTTGAGTATGCAGTCTGGGTTGAGGACGAGTTCCCTTATCCCGATATTGTCTATGATCGCATGCGCCGCCGGGAAGTAGATGGCTTTAACGAGGTGTATCGTAAGTTAGAAAGAGTATTGTTCACACATACACTTAAAGGACGACTCGGCAGTAAGTCAGTCATCTATAATTGGATGCGTCAGGATGATCAATTAAAACGCCATCTGATTCCATTTCAAACATTACGGAATGAGACGGATGGACTGGCTTTTATATACAAACATCAAGCAGTCGTCTTGAAAGCAGACAAAGGTGCTTCGGGACAGGGCATATTGATCGTACAAGTTAAAGAGGATTATTTTGAAGTGCTGGATCAGCAGTATACGCATCGAATGAATGAAGCAGAGGTGCTTGAACTGCTCAAGATGCTCATTCCCAAACATTATTGCTTGCAGCGCATGATCGAAAGCGTAACGTCACATGGCTTTCCTTTTCATATTCGTGTACACGTGACAAAGGATGGTAGTGGACAGTGGGTAGTGGGCTTCTGTGCGCCAGCGATCTCGCTTGATCCTAATGTAAAAGTTACCAATAGTGAGCATTCGTTTCGAGTGACGCCTACATGGAAGGTGTTTTTGAAGCAGCATTTAAATGAACAGCCTGGCAGCGAGATCGACCTTCATATTCAGCGTTATGCGATTCAACTGGCACAGTTTTTAGAAGAGAAGGTAGATGGCAGCTTTCACGAAATGGGACTGGATATTGGACTTGACGCAGAGGGGCGTATCTGGATGTTTGAAGCGGGAATCGGTATTCCAACAGCGGTTTTTCATATGGTAGAGATTGCGCTTCCAGCTATGGCGTACAGTCTATATATGCTAGATCAGGCTCGGAATCAAGGAACTGTAGACCATGAATAGTTGGTTACAGGCAGAGTTAGTACATAAGGTAGTCCAGGGGACAATCCAAAGTCGTATATCCGGCACAACATGCACAGTTTTATGAGGAATGCTGTGGGTATAAGGCAATAGAAGAAGGGGGTAATGAGCATGTCCGTAGAGAAGCGTCGTGTAGTAATCGGTTTGTTGATCGGCTGGAAAGTAGAGCCAGAGTTATTGATGGCAAACGCTCTTGTAGCCGCAAGTTACGAGGCAGACCTTTTCTATTTCTATCCTCGCGATATTGATGAGGATAATCGCCGTATCCATGGCTTTCGACTGGAACGAGGAGAATGGGTGAAGGGGGAATTTGCTTACCCGGATGTGATCTATGACCGACTCCGTCGGCGGGGCATTGCTAAATATGATGAAGTGTACCATCAGTTAGCGTCGGTTCCATTTACTCATACACTGCGCGGCATGTCAGTGCACAAAACGATAGCCTATAACTTGCTACGTAAGGATGATTCGCTTAAGGCGAATTTGATCCCATTTCAGACACTTCGAGATGCGTCTAAGGCACTTGCGTTTATATATAAGCATGAGAATGTTATATGTAAACCAGATCGTAGCTCATCTGGCCGCGGGGCATTTACGATTCAAGTAAACGGTCATGAATTTGAAGTTTTTGATCAGCAGTACATGCATCGAATGAATGAAGAGCAAATACTAGAATTTCTACAAATGCTGATCGTAGAGAAATATTGCCTGCAAAAGCTGATTGTTAGTGTGACCAAGCAAGGTCTTCCTTTTCATATTCGTGTTCATATCGCTAAAAATGGACAGAATGAATGGATCATCGCCTTCTGTTCGGTATGGATATCCTCGGAGCCTCAATTTAAAGTGACGAATAGCAAGCATGTATTTCAAGTGACCACCACATGGGATCGTTTTGTGAAGCATCAGTTTGACGAGGCAGTGGGCGGTGTTACAGAACAGCGAATCCATCGTTATGCACTCCAATTAGCAGCGTTTATGGAGCAACAATTAATAGGGCGCCTGCATGAGATTGGGCTGGATATCGGAATAGATGAAGAGGGTAGAATTCATTTATTTGAAGTGGGAGCGGGGCTTCCCTCAGCGATGTTTGAGTTCGTAGAGATGGCAAACCCCGCTATCGCTTACAGTTTATATGTGGCTGCTCATCCTGAACTTGTGTAGATAGTCATAGTGACACTAACCATATCGCGCAAGTAGACAAGCTGAAAAGGAGTGATTCGGATGTCATTTACTGCATCATCGCTTGATTCCTTACCCCCTTCTTCCTCTTCCTCATGTGACGTGCTGATCGTCGGTGCAGGGCCAACAGGTCTAACACTGGCGATCGAACTGGCACGGCGTGGAGTCAGCATTCGCATTATAGATCAGGCGCACGGCCCTTCGCAGCATAGCAAGGCGCTTGGCGTCATGGCGCGTACACTTGAGCTATTAGAGCCCGCTGTGTCTGCGCAAATGGTAGAGCAAGGCTTGCCGATTGCTCATGCGGCGCTCTATAGCGGGACGCGTCAGCTTGCTGATGTTCCGTTTGGGGAGCGGATTCCAAGCCGGTATCCGTATGTGCTGATGTTGCCACAAAATGAAACCGAGCATATTTTGCTAGAGCGATTAACGGAGCTAGGTGTACAGGTTGAATATGGATGTGCGCTTACAGATATGGAGAAGTATACAGAATCGTCTGCTGAACCGGTTCATGCTGCGGAAGGTGTGTCGGGTGTGGTGTTACCTCCGCATTTGCGCCGACCGCTGTCTTCGCGGTCTGGTGAGAGTCCTGGTGCAGATACATCTTCTCCACGCGCGCTTCGTATGACCGCAACCGTGGAACGAATCATGCCAGATGGACAAGGATCTATCGAATCAACGATGGCACAGCAGACAACCGAATTGATTTACGCAGGCTGGATTATTGGCTGCGATGGTGCCCATAGTAAGGTACGTCATCTGCTTGGGATGGCATTTCCAGGTACGTCGATTATGCAGCAATTTGCTCTCGCGGATGTACGAGTGGAAGGGAATATCGAAGCAGATCGACTGCATGTTCATTTGCATCAGGGACGAATCGCAGCTTTTTTCCCGATGAGACAGGGGCGTCATCGTGTCATTATTGCATCGCCAGATCGAGGGAGTGGAAGCGAGCTATCCCAGCCGAAGGATGGAACCGAGTGGTCGTCTACCGATGGAAAAGCGCATGATATTACGCTGCCTGAAGTACAGCGCATTCTGGACGAGTGTACCGGTGGACAGTTTCGTGTGTATGATCCGATCTGGATGACACGCTTTCGTATCAATCAGCGGAAGGTTGAACATTATCGAGCTGGCGCCGTGATGCTAGCCGGCGATGCCGCGCATATTCATTCGCCGCTCGGTGGGCAAGGGATGAATACAGGTATGCAGGATGCTCTCAATCTGGGCTGGAAGCTTGCTCTTGTATGCAGTAGTCGTGCCGATGCGAGTCTCCTGGATAGCTATGACGAGGAACGCGAACCGGTAGGACGTACGCTGTTACGCTGGACAGGCTGGTTAACACGGCTTGCACTCAATCGACTCCCGCTACTGGCTGCGGCTCGCAATACGGTCGCACCGCTGGTGTCTTCCCGCGAGCCTGTTCAGCGTATGCTGGCTCGCGCGTTATCGGAGACGGGTATCCATTATCGTCATAGCGAGATGGTGATGCAGGGGGACAATTGGAAGCATGGTATGGTCGTGCCGGGTGATCGGGCTCCAGAGGGGGGGCTCACGTTAGACTGGTGGAATCGGGAAAAGCATCTGCTGCTTGTATTTCCGGATACCGCGCCTGTACTTCCGCGTCCGGAAGACCCACAGCAATGGGATGAGGATGAGCGCACGCGTATTCCGCTTCTGAACCGTATTTCAGATAGCTGGCGTCCTGTACTGGATACGATCATTGTGCTTCCTGATCTGCCGCTCATGCTACCCGAGCCGCGTCCAGCGTTATTATTAGCTGATCCCAATGCCGCACTACGGAGACTATATGGCATGGAGCGTGGTGGCTATGTTGCCATCCGTCCAGATGGATATATCGGGTTTGCCGGTGGATTGCCGGATGAAATGGAATTAATTGGATGGGTGTACCGACAATTCCGTATTCCATCGCAAGTACAGTGAATATTTTTAAAGTAAATCAGAATGGAAAATAAGCCGGAGCCATACTATTGTGAGACTTTCATGATAGCGCCTCGGCTTTGTGCTGTTTGTGAAAAAAACGAAAATATGTTCGTTACCTATACCAAACGGGCGAACGGTTCATGTATAATATGGGATATTATGTTGACTACGATGAAACAGAAAGGCCAGGTTACATCATGACATTAACTTCTCCGGGATCATTCACGGACAAATCGTATATCGCCCTGCTCAGCTTCGAGGAAGACCGAGGCTTTTTCCTGCATATTTCTTATGGCAGTCACGCCATCGAGCCGGAAAAAGCACAGGATATCCAGCAGCTTGTGATGGGCTGCACGCTGTCCGGCGAGGAGCGCTGGCAGCTCAGCGCTTCCGGTCATAGTGAATGTCTGCTGCGCTCGGATGAAGCGGGTACGCTGTATGCAAGGCTACTCCGCTTATTACCGGGTGCATTGGAAACGGATGAAGGGGTGCCTGTGCAAGCCTACTGGGATAAGCATGCAGCCGCAGTGCTAGCAGGAAGTGCAGACTCAGCGGCTACGCTATATGCAGGTGACTCTACGCATTATGGACATGAGGAAGCTGCTTTTATGGCAGATGTGCATGATGCGCCTCCTGTTCAAGAAGATGTATCCACGCCTATATATTCTCAATCATCTCCAGCGATTCCATATGAAGACGATACGATGGCTACAGCCGATCTGCATACAGAGGCTCGCTGGATACTGGAAGGTCGTTTGGAAGAACGAAGCGGTGTCGGTCAAACGATGGCAGTACCGATGATCGAGATCGGTGGTGTACGTTATCCAGCAGTTGAGCTATCCCGTCGTATGGGTTCAGCTGGCAACTATATTCGTTTAGAAGATGGCAGCCATATCGAAACGGATCTGCTGCGTGAGATTGGACTCGGTCCGATGGGAAGAATGGCAGACGGTACGCCACTGGAGCGCAATAGCCGACTGACTCCGCAGGAGATTATTCAGCGCGGTTCAGAACGCCTGCGCGGCCCGTGGGAAGAAATGATCATTCCAGGTCTTGCATTGCCGGATCGCGGCGGATTGTACGACCACTTTGAATTTCTATGTCGATGGGGCATATCCGGGGCGATGCTGGGTGGTGTAATCGCGCAGGCAGAGGCGTTAGGAGAATTCATCGCGGAACGGATACGCCGATTCCCTTCCTGTCAGATTGCCTTGATTGGACGTAAAGCATTACTCACCGAGCTACGTAAACGCTGGTCGTCTATGCTGGAACCATACTGGCAGGAAGCGAAAACTGGCAAAGCTAGTGCCAAATCCAACGCTGATTCGGAACATCCATTAATCGCTGTTCCGGTCAGCTTACTCGGTCAACGTACTCCCGTGCTATCGGATGGTGTGGATATCGCGATTTATTTGGAACCGGATGAAATGATAGCTGACGTATCGAGCAAAATGTACCGGGCGATGAACAAAATCAATGCGCGTATCCGGTTGTCGATTTTCACTGAAAATGAGCGATTGGAAGATCCACATCTGCGAACTGCGCAAACGAGTCTGCTCAAGCTATTCCACTCTGTTGTACGGGAGTACGCGATGGCTGACCCGGATCATCCGTTAACGCAGCTACCACCACCATACACGATGACCGTGCGACGCGCGGCTCAGCCGGGATTACCGCAAATGGCACGTACGGGCGGATTTGCCGAGGTCGAGCTAGGTACGGTAGAGCGTGGTATGCGTATTCCACCGCGTCCCCAGCGGATGAATGGATCACCGAGGGAAGAGCGTGTACGTATAGAGGAAGAGCAGCAGGAGAACTCGATGTTCCTGCCACAATCGCTATACGAGCTGGACGAGCTTTCAGATTCTCATGAACAGTCATCCGTAGCGATTCCACATGCCAAGCCTGCGTTTGACCATCAGAGTAAGGCAGAGCGTATGGAAGGACTACTACAGGAGCTTTCCCGACAGGGTATTCATATTCAGCGTCCGCCTGCTTTTGTACAGCCACAGGATCAGGAGACGGAAACGGAAAAAGTAACCGAGCAACGCCCAGCTGAATACACGCCACATACTGCCTATGGCGGAGCTGAGCTGGAAATGTCCAAGACGGAAGAGAGCAGTCGGCGGCTCTATGTGCCACCTGCGGAAACGCAGAATTGGACAGAATCATGGAATGCCGAAGCTAGTGAATCGAGTGCCAAAGAATGGGCGAAGATTGCACATCCTAGCCCGGTGTCGATGGATTCCAATCAAGATCTCATCGAGCTGGACACGAACGTGAATCATGTAAATAACGCACATCACTTCAATATAGAGGATGCAGATGAAGCGATTCCTGCTGTGCATTCAGATCGGGTAGAGCCGATCGCTACTATTCATACACAGGTGAAGGGTACATCGTATACTATCCCTGTACCGGATGAGCCGCTTCCGGCTATAAATATGAATGATGCTGAACAAGACGAAGCTATCCTACCACAATCGCAGCAGCTAGAAGGTATAGAGTCGATCTCGCTTGAACCGATGTTCGAGGCCTATCCGCCAAGACATGCGATCTCTACTTTTGAGCAGCATGTGGCGCAAGAAGCGAACCGATCCATGTCAGCTATTCAAAGTGCCGAGCATGTCTTTGCCCTGCGTGCACAGGAGATGGCAGAGCAGACGGAAGAGGAAGCGGAGTTTGTTCCGTTTATGAGCTATTGGCCGACCTATGAAAGCATGACATGGCGGCAGAAGCGCTGGTATTTCTACTGGCGTGGCGAGGTGCGTCAGGAGCGTTATCCGGCGACCGACCTATCGTATATTTTCCTGCTATGTTATGAAGTGATTAATGGGGCTGGCTGGCAAGAGCCGTTAGAAGGGCATCATTTGCTTATGAATTTGTGGCGTAACTATCGTCATCGCTTTGGCAAGCTGGATCGGTATTTGCCGCCGTGGATTGTCGATTTCTCACAGGTACACGGATTGAACGAATCGCTACTCGAACTACTGCTAGAATCGCCGCGTCATGTGCCATCCGAGCTAGCCGATCTGGAGTGGGAGCGACTGTTGGCGGCTTCACCGATCACAGTGCCGATGGAGATGTTACCATCACTACTGGATTATGATCTAGAACGTAGTCGCTTCTATGTCGACGAAGGACGAGAAGTGATGAATGAATATATACCGAAAGTATTGTCGGCGATAGATGCCTTTTTAGATCGTCAGCAGGGCAGTCGCCTATTGGGACTATTCCGTCCACCGGTATATCGGGAAAGTGAACGGTATCTGTTCCGCAGTGCCGTATATGATTCTACGCGTCATGGGCGCACCTGTACGGTACGCCGTTTGCCACTTATGGAGCATGCACCGCTGCGTGAATTTTTGACTGGGATCGTGAAGCTGACGGAAAATGAACTGCGCCGACATCGGAATGTAAATGGTCGTCTACGTATTCAGCCACCGGTCGAGCCGGAGATTGCGCGTCTGATCGAGCGCTATATTCGCCGTGCGTTTACCGTGCCAGAAGAACAGGTGGCACCGCGTCGGGTAGAGATTGATCCAACCTTGCTAGAGCGGCTACAGGCAGACTCGGCAGTGGTGCGAGATATGCTTACCTTACGTGAGGAAGAGAAGGAAGCCATCCGTATGGAGCAGCAAGCGGAGCAAGCGTATACCGATTGGGCAGCTGCCGCGGGGCAGCCTGCATCTGCTATGGAAATAGACACCGTGAATGGGAATACGACTGAGCGAGATGAAGTGGCAGAATCTACAGAGCAACATATACCATTACCGATGGAATCAGTAACGGATCATGCTATGATCCAAGGGAACGGGGTAGATGCTGCATCTGGGATAAAAGAGTCCGTAACATCGGAGCTAGATGAGTACGATGAATATATGTATACCGAAGCTGACGACATGAGTGTTCCTGGTGCGCTGCATATGTTGGATGAAGCCGAAGCGGCAGAGCTTGCTGTGGTAACGCAAGGTATCGAGCTTCAACATGAACACAAGCTTCAAGCCCAATATGAGCAATTATCCGAGCAGGCACGATATTCGCACTTGGAATCACAAGTGTCACCGAGCATCCCGCAACAGGATAGTGATGTAGTTCAACAAGCTGCATCGGTACAAGCCGTGGGATCAGGTGCCCGCTTACTCGATATGTCGGAACTGGAACAAGAATGGCAGGATTGTCTGCAAGCCATGCAGCCACAGCATATCGAGCTATTGGCTGCGATGCTAGAAGAAGCGAATGAACACGCGCTTCAAGCCGTTGCTACATGCTATGGCACAATGGCAGCCTTGCTCGCTGATGAGATTAACGATCTGGCGATGGATCATATTGGCGATCTGTTGCTGGACGATGGTGCGGTTATGGAAGAATACAGATCATTGCTGGATGCAATCATCATGAGGTGAACTGGAAATGAATGATGTGAAAATACCAAA